>Ga0102593_1001111_pt1 | contig 29667 bp, 27 predicted proteins | sample AraplaCol_mMS_r2_2_FD_76862 | JGI IMG/M metagenome (GOLD analysis project Ga0102593, IMG submission 76862) | Arabidopsis root microbial communities from North Carolina, USA - plate scrape MF_Col_mMS_r2 (SPADES assembly) (version 2) | ecosystem: Host-associated > Plants > Roots > Endosphere...
CGATTACGTGCTGAAGGACAATGAATTCGCGCTCGACAATCTGGTCGCCACCGTCCGGCGGGCGATCTCCAACCGCAAGACGCGGGTGCTCGTCGTCGACGATGTCGTCTCGGCACGCCAAGTGCTCGTCGACCTGCTCAAGGCACAGCAATATCTCGTCGTCGAGGCAAATTCGGGGCTCGAGGCGCTGGCGGCGCTCGAGGCCTACAGCGATATCGAGCTCGTCGTCACCGACCACCATATGCCCGATATGAGCGGCTACGAGCTGACGCGGCGCATTCGCCATCGCTTCGGCTCGGACAGGCTGCGTGTCATCGGCGTTTCCTCCTCCAACGACCGCATGCTTTCGGCGAGTTTTCTCAAGGCCGGCGCCAGCGATTTCGTTTACCGGCCCTTCGTTGCCGAGGAGCTGCAATGCCGCATCGCCAACAATGCCGAAACGCTGGCGCAGATGCGGCAGCTGAGGGCGGCGGCGGCCTGCGACTACCTGACCGGCCTCTATAACCGCCGCTATTTCTACGACAACGGCCCGAAGCTGGTGAACGAGTGCCTGCGGCTGAAGGTACCGAGCTCCGTCGCCATTCTCGATATCGATCATTTCAAGCGGCTGAACGACACCTATGGCCACGAGATCGGCGACAAGGTGCTGAAGGCTGTCGCAAACAGGCTGTTTACGATCTTCGAGGGCAGCGACAATCTTCTGTCGCGCCTCGGGGGCGAGGAATTCGCCATCCTCTTCCCGCAGATGGATTCCGCTGCCGCGACCAAGCTCTGCGACGAGATCCGCTCGGATATTTCGCGGCTGAAGGTCACGGCCGACGACGAGGAACTCGGCGTTACGATTTCGATCGGCATCGCCGAGATCGGCGGTTACGAGACCTTCGAGAATTACCTCAACGCCGCCGACCAGTTTCTCTACATGGCCAAACACCGGGGCCGCAACCAGGTCTATTCCGACGCCAGGATGACAGAAGAGGCGGCGCAATAGCGCCATCCGAAGGGCAGAGCCAAGCCGCCGCCTTTCATATCAGGCGGCAGATGGCCGTCTTATCATCTCAAGCGGCGACCGTCTTTTATTGTCTCAGGCGGCGACTGTCCTTTATTGTCTCAGGCGGCGACGGCCTGGCGAGCGGTCGCCATGGTCATCTTGCGCTCGGCGCGCTCCTGCTGCGGTGAGCGATGGTAGAGTTCGCGATAACACTTGGAGAAGTGCGAGGCCGAGACGAAACCGCAGGCGACGGCGACCTCGACGACGGGCATCGAGGACTGCACCAGGAGGTGGCGCGCACGGTCGAGGCGGATTTCCAGATAGTAGCGGGCCGGCGAACGGCCCATCTCCTGGCGGAACAGCCGTTCGATCTGGCGACGGGAGAGACCGGCGCCGTCGGCGATCTCGATCAGCGACAGCGGCTCGGCGAGATTGCCTTCCATCAACTCGATGATCGACAGCACCTTGGCGTTCTGTACGCCGAGGCGGGCGCGCAGCGGCAGACGCTGGCGGTCATGCGGGTTGCGCACGCGGTCGGTTAGGTGCTGCTCGCAGATGCGGTTGACAAGGCTTTCGCCGAAATCCTCGCCGACGAGGTTCAGCATCATGTCGAGCGAGGCGGTGCCGCCGGCGCAGGTATAGAGATTGCCGTCGATCTCGTAGAGATCGGCATAGACCTCCGCCTGCGGGAAGGCTTCCGAAAAGCCCGGGAGGTTTTCCCAGTGGATGGCGCAGCGCTTGCCGTTCAGGAGGCCGGCCTGAGCAAGCACGTGCGCGCCCGTACAGAGGCTGCCGACGGCAACGCCGCGATTGTAGCATTCACGCAGCCAGGCATTGACCGATTTGTTGTTGAACTGCTCGACATCGATGCCGGAACAGACGAGCACCATGCCCGGCCGGTTTTCGCCGCCGAGATGGCGGCGCTCCTCGGCAAGCGAGGAATTGGCCTCGACGCCGATGCCGCAGGAGGAATAGACTTTTTCCCCATCGACGGAGGTCAGTCGCCAGGTATAGGCCTGATAACCGAGCATGCGATTGGCGATGCGCAAGGTGTCCACGGCCGCCGAAAAGGGCAGCATGGTGAATTGCGGTACCATAAAGAAGACCAGCGAACGCTTCTTGATCTGCATCCTGTTCATAGCGAAATCCATGCTCGAGGGACGATGACACATTCGTTGCGCGGAATGCGTCGCGCCGATGTCCTGAAAGCGACACTGGCATGGAAAAATGCGGCCGGGAAGAGCAAATATGCGACATCGGCCACGATTTGGCCGATCAAACTGCCGGAATGGCTGCGGATAGGGCTGATGACGGGCTGATAGGCGACTGAAATTCAAGACTGAAAAGGGCTTGGGAATGGACGGTCAGGCCACGAAAAAGGCGGCGTTGCGCAAAGCAGACGCCGCCCTTATCCTGGGTGGAATGTCGCATTCATTACAGCCAGCTGATGTTCATTGCGCTGTCGTTGAAATTTCGTCAAAAGGCATGCGGGAAGCACACCTGGCGCTGCATGACCCACGCCAAGATGGTGCAGTGTTTCCTGAAGAGTATTCTAGTCGGAGCTTTCACAACGACTCGTCGCATTTAATCCAAAAGGCAGCATTGAATGAAGGACCTCGCTTTTCAGGGCACGTGGCGAGCATATCAGCAGAAGATACTTGATGATCTTGCAAATCTCATAGGCGATGACGGATTGCATATTGTCGCGGCACCCGGCTCCGGTAAAACGGTTTTAGGTCTTGAAGTGATGTGCAGGCTCGGCGAGGCGACTTTGATTCTGGCTCCGAGCAAGACCATCCGGGACCAATGGGCGCATCGGCTGCGCACGATGTTCCTGCCCGCCGACCTTGCGGAACCGGAGTGGATTTCCCACGATGTGAGAGCGCCCGGAACCGTCACGATCATCACCTATCAAGCGCTGCATGCGGCGTTCTCGGGCCATCCGTCCGAAGAAGAAATCCTCGACTGTGAAGATGAGGGCAGCGGCGGGGCGGAATCCGGCGAACCAGGCAAGCAGGAAACGGAGAAGGCGAGAAAGAAAATCATCGCGAAGCTGCGCGAGGAGAAGGTTCGCACCCTTGTGCTCGATGAAGCGCACCATCTTAGAAACGAGTGGTGGAAGGCGCTGACGATGCTCAAGGAAGCACTAGGCCAAACCACTGTCGTCGCGCTGACAGCTACGCCTCCTTATGATGTAGATCCTCAGGAATGGGACCGCTATCAGGCGCTTTGCGGGCCGATCGACGGTGAAATTTCCGTGCCGGAACTTGTGTTGCAAGGCGATCTTTGCCCGCATCAGGATTATGTCCACTTCAGCCTGCCGAGTGCGCTGGAAGCACAGAAGTTGGCCGAGTTTCGCGCGCAGATCGGAGACTTCATCGAAACGCTGCTTGAGACTGCAGAATTCAAAGAGGCAATTCTGCGCCATCCATGGATTACGCAGCCGATCGAGAATGTGGAGCATATACTGGACGATGCACGCTTTTTCTCCAGCATGCTCATCTTCCTGAATTCACAATATGTCGACCTGCCGCAGTCGACTCTCGACATTCTCGGCGTCAAGGCGCGTGAAATACCGGATCTGACGGTTGAATGGATAGAGGTATTGCTGAACGGCGTTATCTACACCTATCGCAATGATTTCGAAGAAGCTGAACAGGCAATCCGCTGCCAGCAAGACAGGCTGAGGGAAATTAGGGCAGTGGAGCACAGCAGAGTGCGACTGACTGATCCACGATCGGTTCAGAAGGTGCTGGTATCAAGCGCGAGCAAGCTCAACGCGATCGTCGATATTTCCCGGCTCGAAAGCGCGTCGATGCGTGACGAACTCCGTATGGTTATCCTTTCCGACTATATAAGGAAGGATGCGCTGCCCACTGCCCCCGCGGACCTTCAGCTCATCGAGAGAATGGGCGTCGTGCCAATCTTCGAGACGCTGCGGCGGTCCGAACTTGATCTCAAGCTTGGAATTCTGACCGGGAGTCTGGTTGTCATTCCGGCGGGGTCAAAAGGAATTCTTGACGAGATCGCAGACCGTCTTGGCATAGGTGCAGAACATATCCGTTATCAGCAGACGGCATTCGATGCCGGCTTTCTGAGCGTGGAACTTGGCGGCGAGCTGAGCCGCAATATTGTCCATATGATCACTGAACTGTTCAGTCGCGGCGGGATCACGGTCCTGGTCGGCACCCAGGCTTTGCTGGGTGAAGGATGGGACGCACCGTCCGTAAACACTTTGATTCTGGCAAGTACGGTGGGATCATACGTGCTCTCCAATCAGATGCGCGGTCGTGCCATTCGCATCGACCCTCGAAGCCCTCAGAAGGCCGCGAACGTCTGGCATCTGGCGGTCATCGACCCTGAAAAGCTCGAGCAGAGAATACCGCTGCGCTTCGGGAGGAAATCGACCGACAGAAAAGCGCCCGATCCCTATGACACCATGACAATAGACCTGGGCAGCGACGTCGATGCGCTAAAACGCCGATTTTACGCGTTTGAGGCTTTGTCCTTCGGCGAGCCTCCGCTGATCCAAAGCGGTTTTCAACGATTGATGCTGGGTACTGCCAAATGGAATGCGCGCGGTATTGATGACATCAACAAAATGATGGAACGCAGGGCTGCAGACCGCAAATCACTGAAATCCCGCTGGCATAGCGCGCTGCACAGCAAACGCGCCGTTGCGAGGATGCAAGAAACATTGGAGAGCAACTATGCCCCTAAGGGGCTAGTTAACTGGAATACGACAAAGTTTCTGTTTGCGCACAGCGCCGCGCTCGCCGGCATGATCTTGAACGGATTTTTGCACAGCTTTCGCGTTACGCACATCCGATCGCTCCAACAACTGGAGTTGGTCCTGTTCGTTATGTTCGCAATACTGGCCATCTTCTGCTTGCCGGGCGCACTCAAAGCTAGTTTGTTGTTGCTGCGGAACGGCTCCCTGGAAGGGAGCATGAAGCAAGTGGGAATAACCGTTCTGGAGACGCTGCATCATATGGGCGTCATAAGGACCGAGTTGGGAAAAGTGAGTGTCGAGGCGACGCTCGACCAAAACGGCATGATTTACTGCCGGCTTGAGGGTGCCACGACAATTGAGCGGTCCCGCTTTCTCGACGCTCTACGGGAAGTCCTCATTCCCCCACAGAATCCCCGCTACATTCTCGTCAGGTCGTCAAAATTCTGGCGGCTGAACCGGGTGGATTATCATGCAGTACCGTCGATCATCGGCCGGAAAAGGGAGGATGCCATATATTTCGCCCAGCTGTGGAATCGTTACGTCGGTTATTCGGAACTTGTATACACGCGCAGTGCCCAGGGTCGCCTGAAACTGCTCCAATTCCGCGCGAAGTCATTCGCTTCCGCGTTTACAAGGAAAACCGATAGAATTAGCCGGTGGGAGTAATTGGGAAAGCCTGATGCGCTCCCCACTTGCCGCGGCGCGTTTGCGCCTGATGTGCAGTTGCGGGGCCATCCAATGCCGGAAGGCGAGCGACAATCGACAAGTAGATTCGGGAATTCGGAAGACGAAAAAGGCGGCGTTGCGTAGTGCAGACGCCGCCCTTATCTTGAGAGGGATGTCGCATTCATTACATGGTCCGGTGTTTGCTGTCGTCCGTGCTCGGCCAGCCGATGTCCTTGCGGATGTCGAAGGGCATGGCTTCGATTTCACGAGCCGTCTGCCAGCGTGTCCAGGCGAGGGTGAGCTTGCGGGCATAATGTGCCAGATCGAAGCGGCCTTGGCCGGAGGTGAGGGACTTACCACCACCGCGATAGGTGAGCGTGGTCATTTTCCGGTTCCTTTCTAGGGTCAGGGGCATGGTCGTCAATGGGAGGTTCGTCCATGTCCATAATCACAATATGGGCCTTGGGAACTCATCATTCAAACGAATAGAACTTATGGATAACATCAGAGATATTGAATGATGGCGGTGCGCCCGCTAGTCCCGTTGGAGGCCACTATAGGGTCGGTCATCCTCGTGGGCCTCCTGGCTTTCCGTGCAAGGAGATCTGCGGAGCGGAGCGTAATACCGAAAGGAGTGTGCTGTTTTCGGACGACGTCATGCTCTGTTTGATTTAGTGGGCGGCGGATCAGACCGGTGACGAGTATCGCGCTGGCGATCGAGACGACTTTGCCGGAGGCGATGATAGTGGCCGTGATGCCGACTCGCGAGCCTTCTGCGAGCCACTCAGCGCGGGCATACGTCCCAGAAGCCCGTCGTCTTGTCGGGTGAGGTGTAGTACCAGCACTGACCGGACTGAGGCGGCGTACCTGCCAATGAAACGGCGGCAGCTCCGGCGACGAAGCCGATGGCGGCGCCTGCGGCGATGGCGGTACCCGGACGCCAGTAGCGGCGAGGGGTCACCACCACGACGCCGCGCCGGACGGGCGGCCGAACGGCAGGACTGGTGCGTCCGACCGCAGCGCATCCGCGCGGTCCGCAAGCCGCAGCGCCGCAGCCCCTCGGGCCGCAGGCCGCAGCGCCGCGACGGGCTTCGGCCGTCGCCGGTACGAGGAGGGGCGCGCAGACCGTCATCAGCACGGCAAGTGTCGCAAGCACATGCGATAGGTTGACCGGGAACTTCATTTCATTTCCTCCCATTGCTTTCGTGTCTTGTTTAAGGGCCTGAAGAATGCCGCGCTCAGGCCGGGTTCGTGGCGCTCGCCGCACTATGCGCCGCGAGCGTCTGCTGGGCAGCGGCTGCAACAGCGTCGTCCTTTCCGCCCGAGACCTGGACGGTTGGCACGGCGAGCTTGATGCCGTTTTCGTTGAACGCCTGATGGATCATCCGCAGGGCGCGCCGCTTCAGCGTGAACTGCTGGCCCGGAAGCGTCATGACTTTCATCCGCAGGAGCAGGCCGGAGTCACCCAGGCTGTCGATCCCCTGCATTTTCAGCGGCTCGATCGTCGTCGGTTTGAATTCCGGATCCTCGAACAGTTCCAGGCCGATTTTCTTGATGATCTTGCGGGCCTTCTCGATGTCGGAATCGTAGGTGATGGTGATAGTCATCTTCTCGATCACCCAGTCGCGGCTCATGTTCTGGACTGCTCCGAGCTCGCTGAAGGGGACGATGTAGACGGCGCCGCGGTGGTGCCGGAGCTTGATGGATCGCAAACTGAAGGACTCGACGGTGCCCTTGTAGCTGCCGCTCTGAATATATTCGCCCACCCTGAAGGCGTCGTCGAGCAGGTAGAACATCCCGCTGATCACGTCCTTGACCACGGTCTGCGCACCAAAGCCGATGGCGACGCCAACTACGCCGGCACCGGCGATCAATGGGCCGATTTCCACACCGAGCGATGACAGCGCCATCATGATCGCGATGGCGACGAAGAGGATCATGAGGAAATTGCGAAGGATCGGCAGCAGGGTCCTGAGACGCGTGCGCCGCCGCTCCCGTTCGCTGCCGACTTCAAGGACGGCCTCGGTGTCGCCCAGCTTGCGATCGATCAGCACTTTCACCACATTCCAGGCGAGATCGACAACCAGGAGAATGATCCCGGCGCTGAAGAGACCGCGCACGAGGCGGAGAAGCGGCGAATCCTGCATCGTCATCTGCGTCAGTCTGACGTCCAAGGCGTCCGCAAGCAGAACGATCGCACCAACGATCAGCGCCGCCCTTATGCCGCGCTCGATAATCACCGAAGCGACGGTGCTTCTTTGCTGGCCGTCCTCCTCGTCCGCGGAAGAGTGCAGGATATTGTTAACCGACGCCTTGGTGAGGGCGATGGCGCCGGGCAATGCCGCGCAGACCACCGCGATCCAGAACAGCTTCATGGCTCCCACCACCCACAGCAGCCAGACGCCAGCGAAATAGACCGTCCAGAGCCAGTTCCGGGCGCGTAGTCCGATCCGGCTGGCTTGGCCGGCAGACAATCCGGACGGGCGTCTCCAAACGGCTTCGATGCCGATGACGAGCAGCACGAGGCCAAGCGAATAGGCCACGAGTTGCCGGGCCGGGTCGGAAAAGCCGAGAGTGCCGAGCAGGCGGATGGTCACCCAGCCAAAGGCATACCAGCCGACGAGATAGCCCAGGCGTTTCGCCCAGTGGCGGGCGGCATCCTTCGTGATCGGGACGACACGGAATCGACCCTCTTCCTCTGCCCGGGGCGCGAGAAGCACGTCGAAAAGCGCGCTCGCCAGGCGGAAGACGACGATCGCGAAGAGATAGCCGACGACGATCTCCCGGATAACAGGCGGCCATTGGAACAGCAGGAAGAAGCCGATGCTGCCAAGCCCGAAGGAGAGGACGTAACATGCCGCCCACAGAAGCCTCGCGGCCAGTGCCACCACCCTCTCGCGGACCGTGGCAAAGGGCGCGCGCGCCATCCATGCGCGCCAGCCGGCGCTGATCCACCAGAACAGCCATTGCGCGGCCAGACCGACAGCGACGAAGGCCGCGACCAGGAAGATCGGCCTCGTCCCGCCATTCGCCTGGACGTCCTGGTTGAGTATGCCCGCACCACGCATCGTCTCCGAAGGAAAAGACTTGATAGCCCCGAGAAGGCCGGAAACGTGGACACGGAACCGCATCGCGAATTCCGAGAATGAAGGGTCGGCGTTCGGGGTTTCCAAGGGCGGTTTCGCCGCAGCCTGGGCTGCTTGGGACTGCTGTTGCAGGAAGCGCTGGACGTCAGGATCCGAGAACATCCCAATGAAGCGTTGAACGCTTTCAGGCTGCGCGTTCGCAGGCGTCACGCTCTGAGCCACGGCAATGGAGGCACAAAGGAGAACGGCCGCCAGGGCGGCCGCCGTGAGAAGCGATCTAACCATGCGGATCTTGGAAACTCGTGGCATTGTCTATCCTGATCTTTGTGAACTGTCAGTTGCCAATTCCTGAACCGTTATTGCCTGCACGACTCCTTCGATCGGCCTCCGGCAGTGCAGTCGGGCGCCCGCTGCTGTTTGCCCATAGGACCCGTGAGGCCGCTGACCTGGCCGGCATAATTATCTCTGGTGTCGGCATCGACGACTGCGACCGGGGCGGCAAGGATCAGGCCGGCTGCGCTGCCCGCTGCGGCGGCTGTACTCGTCGTCGCGGCAAGGATCTTGTCCCCGAGCCCGACCTTGCTGTCAGTCAGCGTCTGGCCGTCGGAAATCCGCGCTCCGATCAGCTGAACAACCTCGGGCGATTCTGCAAATTTCCCGTGGTTCAGCCTGTCGCCCGCTTTGACTTTGGTGAGGTCGATCACCGTGATCTGGCTGTCGGCCAGTTCCTTCTTGAAGGGGGCCTGCTCGGGATCGATGGCGCCGAGTCTCGCGACGTCACCCCATACCCTGCGGGATACTGCGAGCGCGCGGTCATCTCGCGAGACGAACAAGGTGAACTGCGGATGCTGCTTGCCCATGTCGACGATCTGCTGGCGGAAGACATCGACATCCACGTCGGGCGAGGCCAGCATCACATTCTCGAACTTGGCAGGGAGGCGGCCGTTGCGGATCGCCATCTGGCGAAGCGCTTCCAGCGCCAGCCAGTTCCCCATGGAATGCGCGAGGATGGACACCTCCTTCACTTCAGGATCCCTGGCGAGATATTGGAAGAGCATCTCCAATGCGTTGCGCGTGTAGTTCGTGCTCTCCCTGTCATATCCGTATGCAAGCAGACTGCCGCGCGACGGCCATGTCACGAGCACGGGAGCACTATGGACGCCGGAATCCTTGACGATCTGAGCGAAGCGATAAACGGAGTCTTCGAAGCGGTTGTTGAAGCCGTGGATGAACACCAGCACGCTGCGGTCGTGGCTCTTCCTGACCGAGGCGCTCAGCCATTTCTTGGCGTCGTCGCGCGTGATCTCGTCGGCTTTCAAGGTTGCGAAATCGGTTGCGGGATTGGATGGAAGCCTCTTCGGCCAGGCGACTTCGCCGACCTTTCGGACGTTTGCAGGAGGGATGGATACGGTGATGTCGGCAAAGGCCGGGGCGAGTGCGCGCTCGCCTGTAAACATTTCGCCCCGTATCGTGGAGCGGCTGCGCGTCGTGGTCACTAGCATGTCGACCTTGGTGGAATTCGGCGCGCTGTCGGCAACGGGGATGAGCACATTCTTCGGGTGGCCGCCACATCCGACCAATACGCAGAGCAGCAGGAGAGCCAAGATCCATTCCAGACCTGGGTAAAGTCTCGGTTGACCATTATGACATCTTGCTGTGCTCACTGCGGCTACTCCTCATAACTCTGCCGAGTTCAGGCAGGCCTCGACGCCGCACGCCGCGGCGGTCGAAGTCTGCACAAGGCCAGACTACGCGAAGATCGGAGACGTTACCCGTATAATCGGGGTATGTTACGCAGAGACAGTGTCAGCGGGGTTGCAGATCCGAGACGGTGGGAGCAGCCGACGCCGATTTATCGGGCACCGCCGCTCCCGCCTCGCGAACTGGCATCCGGACCTTCAACCCGGACGACAATTGGGACGTGACTGCTGATTGAACACGGTCGCGCGTGTTGGGAACCAAGTCTGCTCCACCTCGTTGCCGCTTCGTACCTGACAATGATGCAAAGGAGGAAACGATGATTTCCGCAGAGCAGATCCGTGAACATATGGAAGTGCGGGCTGCCGACGGCACCCATGTCGGCACAGTCGATCATCTCGACGGCCCCACGCGCATCAAGCTGACGAAGCTCGATTCGGAGGACGGCAAGCACCACTTGATCCCGATCGATTGGGTCGATCACGTGGATGCTCACGTCCATCTGTCGAAGAACGCCAGGGATGTTCGAAGCCAGTGGGCCACCATCAACTGACAGCCGGTCGGCTGCGGCTTGCGGGCCGCAGCCTCCTTAGAACAGGATAGTTAGAGCATGATGACTTTGACGCCGGCCACCGCCCGTTCAAGCGATAGGAGATCGATATGCCAGCCAAGTCCAAGGCCCAGCAGAAGGCCGCAGGCGCCGCCCTCTCGGCCAAGCGCGGCGAGACACCCAAGAGTGAACTCAAAGGCGCCTCGAAACAAATGGTCGAATCCATGAGCGAAAAGCAGCTCGAAGAGTTCGCCTCAACCAAGAGGAAGGGCAAACCCCAGCACGTTTCGAAATGAGGGTGCCGAGCACCGCCATGTGTTGCGGAACGTTTCCGCCGCTTAACAGCTACGGGGCGGTGACCTTGAAAGCGGGCTGCCTCTGCCGCCGGCGCCGGCCGCCTATCAACCGAGATTGGCGGTTCGTCCGCGGTCGGTGTATGGTTCCGACAATCGTTTCGCGGCAATTGCCCATCAGCTAGAAGAGCGCATCGCGCTAAAACGGAGTCCGAGATTGGCCGTCGCTTTTACCAAGGAAGAGAGTTTCGAAACCGCTTCGGAAACCCTGCTGCCCGATCGTCCGATTTCGGCGCATCCGAACCTTGTTACGGAAGCAGGACTGAAGGCTCTCGAGCTGCGCTTCAAAGAGGCTCGCGAGGCCTATGATGGCGCGAGCACCATCGACGACGTGAACGAACGGCGGCGGCAGACAGCCAATCCCTTGCGTGATCTTCGCTACTTAGCCGCAAGACTTCGCACCGCCCAGCTCGTGCCTGACCCTACGTCAATCGACACCGTCGCCTTCGGCAGCACGGTGACTTTCCGCCGTGACGACGGGCGCGTGCAGACCTATCGTATCGTCGGAGAGGACGAAGCCGATCCCAAGGCCGGATCGATTTCCTACGTTTCCCCGGTGGCGCGGTTGCTGATGGGCAAGGCTGTCGGCGATGTGGTGGAGACAGGCGGCCAGGAACTGGAAATCATCGCCATCGCATAGGAGCGCGCTATTTGCGTAGCCATCCCCGTTATTTTGGTACTATCCGGTACTTTATTTATCGAACCTTTACCATCCGTGGCTAGAACGATGACATTCCACCATCGAAAGTCATGCTCATGGTCAGCGCAATTTCCAGTTCTGCATCCACCATTTTGAGTTCAGCCGCTACAACCTCGTCTTCCAGTTCGTCGGATCAGCTTGCCTCTCTCGAGGCACAGCTTGCCGAAAAGAAGGCAGCCCTGTCGGAAACGCAGGACGAGCAAGAGAAGGCCACGATCGAAAAATCCATCGATACGCTGGAAGCGAAGATTGCCAAGCTCGAAGCGAGCGAGAGCAGCCAAACTCAGGCGTCTGCTGCATCGAAGCCTGCCGGTGACGCTCCGAAAGAATTTTCCGGCGAAAGCGAGCGTATCGGCACGACGAATTTTGACGAGACCAGTGAGTTCGGCAGCCGCACGGCTTACGTTTGATAAAAGGGACCCGGTTCTGCTGCATTCTTGAGTGACGCGTCAAAGACGGCGCTTGGCCACTGTGACGACTTCGCGCGTCAGATCCGCCAGGCGATCGGCGGCGAGGCGGTTTATCTGCCAGTAGAGCGGGACATCGAGCGGTGTGTCGGGCATCAGCTCGACCAGCCGTCCGGACGCGAGATGCTCGCGGGTCAGCTGGGTCGGGTTCATTCCCCAACCCATGCCCGAGAGGCTGGCTTCGACGAAACTTTGCGGCGACGGCAGCCAATGGGTAGGATAGTCGAGATCGCGTCCGAACATCCGCCGCACCCAACTGCTTTGTAACCTGTCCTTCTGATTGAAGGTCAGCGCCGGGGCGTTGCGGATTGCCTCTGATGTCACGCCATGCGGAAAGTGCCGTGCGACGAAATCGGGCGTTGCAGTTGCGTGGTAATGCAGAATGCCGAGTGCAAAACGTCGGCATCCGCGGACCGGCTTTTCCAGGCTGGTGACAGCGGCGATCACCCGCCCGCGCTGTAGCCATTCGGCGGTGTGGTCCTGGTCGTCGACGGCGACGTTCAGCAGATAGGAAGAGCTCCTGGCGAAACTCGACATGGCCTCGACGAACCATGTCCCGAGGCTGTCGGCGTTCGTCGCGATTTGAAGCGTGACCCTTTGGCGAGGTTCGTCGGGATCGATGAGGGCCGGCAGCTGCCCGAAGAGTTCTGCTTCGAGCATGCCGACATTCTCCATATGGCGGCAGAGCCATTCTCCCTTTTCCGTCGCCGTGCACGGCGTGCCTCTGACGATGAGGACGACGCCGAGACGCTCTTCGAGCTGCTTCACGCGCTGCGAAATGGCCGACGGGGTCACGCTCAGGACGGTCGCGGCTCTCTCGAAGCTGCCTGTCTGGACAATGGTTGCGACGGCACGAAGTGCGGGATAGTCGAGCATGGATTAGTTTCACTTAATCTAGGTAAGTCAGATTAACTAGCCTAATTCTCCCAATCGCGATAGCGCAACCTTACCGAAATGAGGGGCGTTGGCCGAAGAGATGAATTTTTCGATCTATATAACCGGCTTGATGATGGGCCTCAGCCTGATTGTCGCCATTGGCGCGCAGAACGCCTTCATCCTCCGGCAAGGCTTGCGAAACGAACATGTCTTTGCCGTCTGCCTCGCATGCGCGGTATCGGATGCCGCGCTGATCGTACTTGGTGTGACCAGCCTCCAGCAGATCGCCAGGTTCATGCCCTGGCTCGACCCGGTCATGCGCTATGGCGGAGCCGCATTTCTGGTCTGGTACGGGGCAAGAAGCCTCTATTCCGCCTTGCGGTCGTCCGCTGCTCTGACGACCGGGGAAGCAAAGTCGTCGAGTTTTCGGCAGACGCTGGCGACCTGCCTCGCACTCACCTGGCTCAATCCCCACGTCTATCTCGACACGGTCGTGCTGCTCGGCACGATATCGACGCGATATCCGGGAGAGCAGGTTTCCTTTGCGGCAGGGGCGGTGACGGGTTCCTTCCTGTTCTTCTTTTCGCTCGGATATGGCGCAAAGCGGCTGCGGCCGATCTTCTCGAAACCCTCATCCTGGCGCATGCTGGAAACGCTCGTCGCTTTCACGATGTGGATCATAGCGTTCAAACTGCTGGGCGGGATGTGATCGGCGTTCGACCGTCGATCATCCGCTGCGTCGCAAGTCGAGTAAGACGTTGCGAGTTGACCGGCATCGATGTGCCCAGATCCTGAGCGGATTCAAAGGGATGAAGCGTCTCTACCGCGTCCCATCGCACGCGCGGCGCTCCGGGACGGTCAACTCTAGCTCGCGCTGGCAATCTGCCAGCAGATGTGGCGGAAAGCGCCTTAGCTCTCGGAGCGCATGCTCATGGTTCGCATCCCTGCGCCTCTGCGACTTGAATGCGGAAAGGGCCTGTACGATATTCCAGATGTTTGTTTGAGGCATGTCGGGCCTCCTTTGCTGCATTTAGCTGCCGACGCCCGAAATATGAGGGTCAATTGACATTCAATCAAACAAAATGATATGGGGTTATGAATCAGAAAAATTGAAAGATGCGACGATGAGCATTCCCTTTCGCCGTCCCATTCCGCTGCTTGATAACGAGGTGCTGCGTACCTTCGTGGCTATCGCAGAGACAGGCAATTTTTCGACCGCCGCAGAGGCGGTCTTCCGCACGCCATCGGCGGTGTCGATGCAGATCAAGAAACTTGAAGAACAACTGGGGGCAACGCTGTTTCTGCGCGACGCCCGCTCGGTGTCGCTGACGCGCCACGGCGAGATGTTGCTGTCCTACGCGCGCAACATCCTGGCGCTGTCGAACGAGGCGGTGTCGCGCTTCATCATGCCGGAGCTTAGCGGCGTCGTGCGGCTCGGCGCGCCTGAGGATATCGGCGAACGGCTGCTGCCGAGCATCCTGAAGAGTTTCGCCGAGAGCTATCCCGGCATCATGGTCGATGTGACGATCGACATGAGCATCGGACTGAAGAAGCGCATGGAGGAGCAGCGGCTCGACCTCGCGTTGATCAACTGTGCGACACGGCCGTTCCCGACGGGCGGCGAGGTCGTGTTCCGCGAGCGGCTGGTCTGGGCTGGCGCCAGGTGCGGTTCGGCGCATCGCCGAGATCCCCTGCCGATCTCGATCTGGGAGGATGGCTGCATCTGGCGCCAGGAGGCGCTCTCCCAACTCGAACGCAACAAGCGGCATTATCGCGTCGCCTATCTCAGCGGCCACACGATGGCGCAGCGCGCCGCCGTGCTTTCCGATCTCGCCATCGCGCCACTGCCGCTGTCCTATGTCAACGAGGACATGGCGATCCTGGGGCCTCAGGAAGGGCTGCCGGAACTCGGCGCCTTCGATATCCGGCTACTAACCGCCTCGCAGGTGTCGGGGCCGATCGAGACGGTGGCCGACAGCATTCGCGGCGCCTTTGCCGAGAGAGCAAAGGCGGTCGCCGCCTAATCCCCGAAAATCCGATTCGATTTTCGCAAAGGATTATGCGCGGATAGTCTGACAGGTATCCTTCTAGCCGGTGAACCTTTTGGTTTGTCGTGCGTTATCGGCGCGGACGGCAATTGTCGCCGTTCGGGGTTGATTTCAAACAAGGATATCCGAGATGACGACAACGGCCAAAATTGCCGCAGCCTTGATGGTTCTTCTTGCCCTTTCCTCCTGCGGAAACACGATCCGCGGCATAGGAAAGGATACAGCAAATACCGTGAACGCCACGCAGGATGCCGGCCGCTCAGTCGACCGCGCCGCGAAGAAGTAACGACCGTTCAGATCGCTGCCAGAATCGCCGGATCAGGTGCTGACCGGAGTCGGATCATCTTAACGGATGACCGGGGCCGGACCATCCTAACGGATGACCGGGGCCGGACCATCCTAACGGATGACCGGGGGATAAACCTTTTCCAGCCCGCCGGATCGGTCGAGACCGGTCCGGAAGGCTTGGTAGGCGGGATGTTGGCTGGAGCGGGCGGTTTCCATCAGTCGGATCTGTAACCGGTCCGGCGCCTGGGTTCCGAGCCAAATTCCCAGATTTTCGAGCTTCAGCGAGTTCAGGAAACGCGATCCGGCGGCAAGATCGAGATGGCGGCGCAGGCCGTCGAGCAGGTTGTCGTCCTGGGCGGCGTTTTCCATCAGTAGCGCCACATACGACTTGTCGGTCTCCGACAGCGCGGCAAGCTTTTCCGCAACGGTATCGCGGTCGGGAAAGGGAACATTGCCTGTCATCGAATCGTCCATGCTTGCTCGTGTCTTGTCGTTATAAGCTCCCCTTGACCTTCTCGGCTACATCGACAGGCACCCATTTCGTCCACAGGCCCTCGTAATTGCGAAGGAAATAGATCGCGGCATCCTCGTTGCTTTCGCGGTTTTCGTCCTGCCAGGCGAGCACCTGGTTGATCGTCTCATTGTCCCATTTGCGGGTCTTGAGATAGGTCGTAACAGGTCCGGCACGGCTGGCGAAAGACCGGGTCATCAGTGTGAAGGCGCGCGAGACCGGGTAGGAATTCAGCTGCGGCCTGGCGCAGCCGGCAACTGCGGTACAGCGGTCCCATTCGTTCTTGTTGTGGCCGACGCCGAAGCTCAGGCGCGTCATGTCATATTTGCCGAGGATGGCGGTCGGCGCCCAGTAATAACCGAGCCAGCCGACCTTGTTTTCGAAAGCGCGGGCAATCGAGGCATCCAACTGTTCGGGACTGCCGGTTTCGACAAGCTCGAAGCTTTTCTTGTCGGCAGCAAGCGCCTTGAACAGGTTGGTGGTTGATATCTGGCAGCTCCAGTCGGCGGGACAGTTGTAAACTGCGCCCTTCGATGGGTCGTCCTCGGCGGGGAAGAGCTCGGGATGTCTCAGCGCGTCTTCGACCGAGCGGATGTCGGGGTGGGCGTCGGCGATGAATTTCGGGATCCACCAACCCTCGACGGCGCCGTCAGCCAGGATTTCGGCCCCCTGCACCAGCCGGCCGCTGTTGACGGCTTGATCGAGCAGGGCCCTGACGGAATTGATCCAGTATTCCGAGGCGATGTCAGGGGTGCCTTTCTCATTCATCGAGGCAAAGGTCGGCAGGGTGTCGCCATCGACAATGGTGACGGAACAGCCGTAGCCCTTTTCCAGGATGATCTTGTCGAAGCTCGCCGCAATTCCTGCCGAGGCCCATTTCATTTCGGCGATCGAAACGGTGCCGCATTCGGCTGCTTCAGCCGGCGCAACGGTAGAAAGAGCCGCGGCAAAGACGGCCGGAATCAGAAACGTCTTCATCGTCATTCCCCGAATTCTTCTTAGGCGGACGCGCAGGCTCTGAAATCAACCGACATAAATCTCTGGCACCTGAGGGGAAAACGCCTGCCGGGCGATACAGCAACAGGCTTTCCGGTTCATGGCACCGTCCGTCCTTGCGGCTCCGGCAACTCGTCGCAGGCCATGTTCAACAATGGCGCATTATGACGGAGCCTACGCGTTCGCTCGCAGAAATCAACCATCTTCTGCTCATGGTTGCGTGACTAAATGATTGAATTCGAAGAATTTATGTGAAGATCCCGAAAATGGCGCCCCTGGGCGAAATGCACGCTCTTCGCGATCGGCGGCGGATCTTCGGCAGAAATTTCGACGAGAATGTCAAAAAAGATCAAAATTAACATTTGCGTAAGCCTTCAATAACCCTCCGGTAAGAATGTGCCGTTATCAGTTGGGTCGTGGCAGCAATGACCGCCGCTTCTCTGGTTCAGGTAGTGCGTACCGGAGAAAGCGAGCTTCGCCGTGTAGGGGCGAAGACGCCTGAGTTTTCGGCAAACCGCGCAGAGCCAAGGCCATGCGCGGTTTTCGCGTTTGCGGCACGGAACTTTGGGGCAAGTCTTGACCCGGGATTACCGCCTATTGTAGGCCTCGCCTGAACGAGAGGCGGATGCGGGCCACCATGGCAAGAGCGATCATGCTGCAGGGAACCGGCTCCGATGTCGGCAAGACGGTTCTGGTTGCAGGCCTCTGCCGGCTGGCGGCCAATCGCGGGCTGACGGTCCGGCCGTTCAAGCCCCAGAATATGTCGAACAATGCGGCGGTCGCCGATGACGGCGGCGAGATCGGCCGGGCGCAGTGGCTGCAATCGCTGGCCGCGCGCACGCCATCCTCGGTGCACATGAATCCGGTGCTGCTTAAGCCGCAATCGGAGAATGGCAGCCAGATCATCGTGCAGGGCAGGGTGTTCGGCCAGGCGAAGGGGCGCGACTACCAGCGGCTGAAGCCACAGTTGCTCGGCGCCGTGCTCGAGAGCTTCGAAAAAGTGGCTGCGGGCGCCGACCTCGTTATCGTCGAGGGTGCCGGATCGCCGGCAGAGATCAATCTCAGGGCCGGCGATATCGCCAATATGGGCTTTGCGACGCAGGCGGGCGTGCCTGTCGTGCTCGTCGGCGATATCGACCGCGGCGGCGTCATCGCCTCGCTGGTCGGCACGCATGCAATCCTCGACGATGGCGACCGGGCGATGATTGCGGGTTATATCATCAACAAGTTCCGCGGCGACGTCTCGCTGTTTGACGACGGCATCCGCGCCATCGAGGGCTTTACCGGCTGGCCGTGCTTCGGCGTCGTGCCGTGGCTGCCGGGTGCGGGACGCCTGCCGGCCGAAGATTCTGTCGTGCTCGAACGGCTGGCGAGGGGCGGGACGGGCGCGCTGAAGATCGCCGTGCCGGTGCTGCCGCGCATCGCCAATTTCGACGATCTCGATCCGCTGAGGACCGAGCCGGATGTCGAGCTGGTGTTCGTGCGATCAGGCGAGCGGATACCTGCCGATGCGAGCCTCGTTGTGCTTCCCGGCTCGAAATCGACGATATCGGATCTCGCCGACTTCAGGGCTGAGGGCTGGGACCGCGATCTCAAGGCGCATGTCAGGCGCGGCGGCCGGGTGATCGGCATCTGCGGCGGCTACCAGATGCTCGGCCGGACAGTGCGCGATCCGCTCGGCATCGAGGGCGGGACGCTCGAGACGCCGGGGCTTGGGCTGCTCGACATCGAGACCGAGATGGCGCCGGAGAAGACCGTGCGGAACAGCCAGGCTCGCTCGACCGAATATGACGCGCCGCTTGCCGGCTACCAGATCCATCTCGGCATCACCCGCGGCCCGGATTGCGATCGGCCCTCGGCGATCATTGACAGCGCGCCCGACGGCGCGCTGTCGGCCGACGGTCGGATCATGGGCACCTATCTGCACGGGCTCTTCGGTAGCGACGCCTATCGCGACCGGCTGCTTCAAAGCTTCGGCCTATCAGGTGGGCGGAGGAATTACCGCGAGAGCGTCGAGCAGGCGCTCGACGACGTCGCCGGGGAATTGGAACGCCACCTCGATTCGCGCTGGTTGGCCGGGCTGCTCGGTTAGGCCGGATGTGTACCGGACGGGCTGCCTCACCGTCATCCGGTCTCGTCGTTCGGCTATTGCCAAATTAGTTGACTGAGTCCATTAATTGTCGCGACGGACCCGGTTGAGAGCGACGAAAACCATGAGCATATTGGATAGATTTTCACTGGCAGGTCAGGTGGCGCTCGTGACCGGCGGCGGCCGTGGTCTGGGCTTCGAGATGGCGCGCGCCCTTGCCGAGGCCGGCGCGCATGTCATCGTCAACGGACGCAGGGCGGCGACGCTGGAAGGCGCCGTCAGGACCATCCGTGCCGCTGGCGGCACGGCGGAGGCCGCCGCATTCGATGTCGCCGACCGCGAGGCACAGCGTGCTGCGATGGCCGATATCGACAAGATCCATGGTCGTCTCGATATTTTGATCAACAATGTCGGCGCCCGCGACAGGCGGCCGCTGGCCGAATTCGACGATGATGCGATCATCGAGCTGCTGCGCACCGACCTTGCGGCGGCGATGACGCTTTCGCGCGACGCTGCCGTGTTGATGAAGCGACGCAATCACGGCCGCCTGATCGCGGTGACCTCGATCAGCGGCCATGTCGTAATGCCCGGCGACTGCGTCTATCCGGCAGCCAAGCAGGGACTGACCGGACTGATGCGCGGCATGGCGGTCGAATTCGGCCCGCACGGCATCACCAGCAACGCAATTGCGCCCGGCTGGTTTGCCACCGAGACGAACGCGGCGATGGCTGCGAACGAGGAATTGATGCCCTTCGTGCGCCAGCGCATCCCGGTTCAACGCTGGGGACGGCCGGACGAGATCGCCGGCGCCGCGCTCTTTCTGGCAAGCGCCGCCGCTTCCTTTGTCAACGGCCACGTACTGACGGTCGACGGCGGCATGACGGTCAGGATGTGAGCGGAGCCCGCAGCTGCCGTGGCGCCGGCGTGCTTTTTCGCGTCTGCTGCCAGTCGGCCGAAGTTTAATGTCGACTTCTTAGGCGCGCCTGACAGGTGGGCTAAGTTCGCGGACGAGCTGCTGCAGGCTGCGCTGGTCTTCCGCTCCCGTCTTGTCGTAGATGGCGGCCAGTTGCGATTTGACGGTACCGTCGGCAACGCCCTGTGCATTTGCGATCTCGGATCGCGTCATGCCTTCGGACACGTAGCCGACCACGCGCCGTTCGGCAGGCGTGAGAGCAAAAAGGGCAGCAACGGCTTCGACGGCCGACTGGATCACCGTTCCAGCCGCGGCGAGAAAGATCGCCGCCGCCGCCCGGCTTTCGAAGCGTCCCCTTTCGGTGCGCCGCTGCAACGGCAGAACGTGAGCGACGGCGGGGCGCTCGGCCGAGGCAAGGGGAACATCGATCCCAGCGGCTGCGAGACTGATTTCGTCACGCGCGCCAAGCATCACGGCGTTGGAAAGGGCGGCGCCTGCATAACTGTAGCGAGCGGCCAGCCGACCTGAAAGCGAGTGGACCACCTGCTGCTCGCGCAGCCGTGCTTCGGCGGCATCATTGGCGAAGAGGATCGTCATGTCTTCGGCGACGATGAAGACCGCATGGTCGAGAGCGTCGATGACCTCCCTGAGGACGGCGGCTTCGGCGCGCTCCATCTCGAACATATCGTGGATCGTCACGGCACGGCGGATATGCGGGCCGAGCAGCCCGACGATGTCGAAGACGCGTCGTTCGTTCGGTTCGTATTGCACCGAAATGTTGATCGTCCCGACACGGGTCGGGCGCTTCAGTACGGCCATGTCGATCGAGTTTAGAACCCCATACCTGGCATGAAAGTTCTGGTATAGCGCACCGCTCTTCCAGACGGCTTCGCCATCGGGTCCATAGAGGGAAAACATCCGTTCCAGCGTATCCGGCTGATCGATCTCCATTCGGTGAAGAAGGTGGAAGAACGGGACGTCCTTCGCATGCGCGACGAGGGTGCGGATGGCCTCTCCGTCGTCGCAGGCGATCTGGGCCAGACGTGCGGAACGCGTGGTCGTGTCGAAGACGGCAAGCGTGGTTAGAAAACCATTGACCTGGCCATTGATCAGACGAAGAGCGTTTGGCCAGGCATCCTCCCGGGCCACGCAATCATAAATAGCGCCAATAATTTCCGACAGCTGCTGTTCCATGATCACAATCCTGCATCAGCCCGGCCAGCGCGGTCAATTGTCGCCGGCCATGGCGCCTTCATTTCCGGGATTTGCGGAAGATTTCATCCCCCACGCGGGAGATGTTTCATCGCGCGGATTTTTTACAACGCAATGCCGGCCGGAATCCAATCGGCTTGGACAACCAGAAATTGGAGGGCAATCTTCATGAAAGTGACAAAAGCGCTAATCGCGGCGCTTCTCATTATGGCAGTTCTTCCGGCTGCAGCGCTCGGCGGCGGCGGCCTGCCGGAACTGGTTCGGGAGGCCAATGCGCGCCTCCGGGACGTCAACCAGGCCGTCAAGGAAGGCTATTCGCCGATCCCATGCACCAGCGGCATAGATGGAGGTGCGATGGGTATCCACTATGTCAGTGCCGACCTCATCAAGGATGAGGCCATTGATCTCTCCAAGCCGGAGGCTGTGATGTACGAGCCTGACGAACACGGCAAGATGAAACTCGTCGCTGTCGAATACATCACGACAAAAGGTCCCGCCAATCTCGGCGGCCAGCTGTTCAGTTTCACGAACGCACCGAACCGCTACGGCCTTCCGGCTTTCTACGAGCTGCACGTCTGGGCATGGAAGAACAATCCGAAGGGACCGTTCGCCGACATGAACCCGGACGTCAGCTGCCGGCATGCGCACGGTTGATGAAGCGCTGCGTCACTCAAAACATCATGGAAGGATAAAACAATGCCGCAATTCGTTGTCGAACGAAACATTCCAGGTCTCGGGGACATGGACAAGGAAACCCTGCGAGAGATCTCGGCGAAATCCAACGCCGTCGTGGCCTCCCTCGGCGAACCCTATACCTGGATCACCAGCTATGTGACCGGGGACAAGATGTACTGCGTTCATGAGGCCGAGAGCGCCGATGCGGTCTATCGGCACGCGGAAAAGGGTGGCTTTCCGGCGGACCGCGTGACGGAGATCACCACGCTCATCGGCCCTCATTCGGCCGCGCGTTAAGACCGCGTTCGATAGGGCGCGCCAACCACGCTCTGTCGCTTTTCAATCCACGCATAACCCTTTCACCAAACCGATCTCGATTCCGAGGTCTGCGCTGGGCGCGGGAGCCGGCCGGCGGACGAGGCGCCGACCGGCTCGCAGGGCGCACCGATCTTTGTGATCGGCGCACGATTCCATGGGGACGATCATGAACGAGAAGCTCTTGTCAGGCGGGTTCGAACTGCGACTGCGCAAAGCGGTGCTGCTGCTGTTTTCTCCGGCTCGTAGCCTCATGCTGTGGCGACGACGGCGATCGGTGGAAAATCGGCTTGGGGCGTTGTCGGACCACATGCTGAAGGACATTGCGGTGTCGAGAGGCGAGATCCCGTTCGTCGCCTCGCGGGACGGAGACTGGAACAGATTCCGCTAACCGAGCAGCCCTTTACATATCGAAGTGAAGCCGAACGGTTGAGGAAAAGCGCCGGCGCTCCTTGTTGTCATCATTGGATTCCCTATCACTTCCATTCGCCCAGGAGTGGTATAGCGACGTGAAGCAGGCTAATGAATGAGATGCGTGATATCGCTCTTTCAGCGCGTATCTGCGGTTCGTGTTGCCGGGCTTTGGTGGCGAAAACGGTCATTCCCGGTTCCCGGTCCCATGCGGAGGTTCGAAAATTAACGATCATATTCAGTGGCTTATAGAGCAGGGACTCACCAGCGAGCATATTGGCGATCTCGTCGCCGGCCTGTGCGACCGGCTGATCGCAGATGGCATTCCGATCTGGCGGGCCAGCATTACCATGCCATCCCTTCATCCCATGTATCGCGGCGTCTCGGCCAATTTCGTGCGGGGCGGTGCAACCGTTCTCGAAAATGCAGCGCATGGCAGCGTAGAAGAGCGCAACTTCGAGAAAACACCGATATTTTACCTGCTGAACCGCGGCGAGAGAACAGGGCGCTGGTTATTGGCCAGGGGTGAGGGGCTTGACTATCCGCAGCTCGCGGAATTTGCGCTTGCCGGCGGCACGGACCATCTGGTCAGCCTTTGCGAATTTCCGAAGGAGGTCGCGTTGCGCGGGCTTGGTTTCTCCCTGACCAGCGATGCGCCGGGCGGATTTTCCGATGATCAGCTGGCGATCGTCAAAGCGCTTGTCCCGGCGCTGGGTCTGGCGGCTTACCGTGTGGCGGCATCGAAAACCGCCACCGACATCCTCGCGGTCTATACCGGCGCCAGGACGAGCGCGCGCATTCTGGCCGGGGAGACCCAGAGGGGAACCGGCGGCTCCATCAATGCGGCGATCCTGATTGCGGACCTCAGAAATTTCACGGCCTTGACCGAGGTCTATCAACCCAGCGAGATCGTCGGGTTTCTGAACGAACATTTCGAGCTGATCGACCGGCATGTCGAGGAAAATTCCGGCGAGATCCTCAAGTTCATGGGCGACAGCGTGCTTGCGATCTTTCCGACCGACGCCGAGGATCCGCAGAAGGCCTGCATGGCCGCGCTGGCTTCTACGAAGAATCTGCTGAAAGCAAACGAGGCGCTGAACCGTGAGCGGACGAAAAACGGCGGCCCCGATATCGGCGTCGATGTCGTCCTGCATCTCGGCGAGGTTTTCTACGGGAACGTCGGCGCCCGTGGCAGGCTCGATTTCACGGTGATCGGCAGGGCCGTCAACGAGGCTTCGCGGCTCGAAAAGCTCTGCGGCACGCTTGAACAACACCTGCTGATGTCGGAGAGCTTCGCGGCCACCTGCGCCGTGGCCTGCGAGTATCTAGGATCGTTCGAGCTGCGCGGTGTTTCGAAGCGGGCCGACGTGTTCAAGCTCGCCGACGCCGTATCCTGAAGCGTCGATCCGATCGGCGCGACGACGCTCAGATCTCGCCTGAGACCTCGCGGCGGCGGCGGTCGAGTTCTTCGCTGTAGCGGCGCAGCGTATAGCTTTCGCTGAGCTGGCCGATCACCTTGCGTTCGATCAGGTTGTTGACGACGGCGAGTGCTTCGCTTTCGCTCTTGTCGAAGATCGCCGCCGCTTGCCTGGCATTCATCTGCGGCTGCAGGAAATCGTTGCGGTAGTGGATGAAATCGGCAAGCGTCTTGCCCTCGTCCTGGGCGTCGGTCGGGTTGGCGTAGATCTCCGGCACCAGCACGAGGCCCGCATATTTGTCGCTCTCCTCGACGAGGATGACGCGCTGGGTCGAGCCGATCGGGAAGGCCTGCTTGAATTCCTCCAGAGAGATGCCCGCCCTTGCCGTCTTGACATCGGCGCGCATCAGCTTGTCGACCGTCAGATTGCGGATCCAGCCGACATCATGGGCGCTGCGGATGCTTTCGCCGCGAAGATGAAAGCGCCATGTGGCGAAGGAGTAACCGAAGGTCGAGCGGACGACGAGCGAGGAGGTGATGACGGCGGCGAGCACCAGCGCCGTAATCGGGAAATCGCCGGTGATTTCGAGCGCCAGGAACGTCATGGTCAGCGGCCCGCCGATGACGGCGACGGCGAGCGAACTCATGCCGACCACGGCATAGATGACGGGCGTCAGCGTCGCATCGGCGAAATAGGGGCCGCAATAGGCGAAGAGCTTGCCGAGCAGGGCGCCCATGAACAGCGAGGCGAAGAACAGCCCACCCCTGAAGCCGGAGCCGATCGAGATCGCCGAGGCGAAGGATTTCAAGAGGAAGAGGCCGATCAGCGTCGGGATCGCCACCTCACGGGAAAGGTTGAGATGCAACGCGCCGTGGCCGGCCGAGAGCACCTGCGGTGAGATCATCGCCAACAGCCCGACGATGATGCCGCCGAGTGCCGGGCGGAAGGGTGGGGCGATCGAGCTCTTGCGCGCCAGCTCTTCGACAAAGGCGACGCCCTGCATGATCAGGATGCCGACACCGGCGCAGAAAGCACCGAGCAGCAGTGCCGGGATATAATCGGCTGGCACGACCGAGCCGAAGCTGCCGATATCGATGGTGAAATCGCTGCCGGCAAGCAGCCTTGCGATCAGGGTGGAGACAAGGGCGGAGACGACGACAGGCGTCAGCGACACGATCGTATAGGTGCCGATGATCAGCTCGAAGGCATAGAAAGCGCCGGTCAGCGGCGCGTTGAAGGCGGCGGCGATGGCGCCCGCCGCGCCGCAGCCAACGAGGGTGCGCAGGTCCGAGCGGCGAAGCTGCAGCTTCAGGCCGAATTTCGAGGCGAGGCCGGCAGCAAGCTGGGTATAGCCGGCCTCCAGGCCGACGGAGGCGCCGAAACCGTTGGAGATCAGGTTCTGCACGGCAACGATGATGCTGTCGGTCAAGGACAGGCGGCCGCCATGCAGCGCATTGGCCTCGATCGGGTCGACCATCGGCTTCTTGCGTCGTTTCGCCAGCACTAGGAGCAACAGGCCGAGCAGGGCGCCGCCAATGACGGGGGCAGTGAGCAGCAGCATCTTGTTCTCGATCTCGGACGAGCTCAGTCGCTCGCTGTCTGATATGCCGAAGACCAGCTGATGCAGCTCGTTGGAGACGTAACTCATGCCGGTGACGGCGAGACCCGAGATGATGCCGACGACGGCGCCCGCCAGCGAAAGGCCGACCTCGCTACGGCGGGTCAGTGCCCGCAGGCGTCCTGGATCGAAGAATACACGCAGCGCACGAAAACGGCGCCGATCCAATTTCATAAGCATGGCTAGACAACTAGGCGGGGAGAGGCCCGGTCAAGGGCAGAGATGGTCGCGCAGTCCGCTTGCGACGCAATTGCGGCGAAAAGCCGGCGGCGGGGACAAATTTTTATGACGTAAGTCTATGATAAATGACGATATTTTAGGTAGAGTAAGTCGTGTTGGCGGAGTTGCTTCCTCTGGCCGGCCATTGCCCGGTCGCCAAGGCCGGTTGACTTCACCTCTGAGCTTGCCTAACCATCCCTCAACGGATGGTCGCCCGACCATCCTGACATAACGGATGGTTCCGGATCGGTGTTACGCCCTTCCGGATGAAAAGGGAATGTGACGGGGCGGACCCAAGCCGGGCGCCTTCATCACAGCCGACCCCGCGACTGTAGAGCGGTCAGGGTCGTCCATCCGGCGTGAAGCCTTTTCTGCCGACAGCCTGCAATCCTGCAGGCGGGCGGGACGGACGACATGCCGGAAAAGCCACTGGATATGCATGGTGATCAACCGGGGTCGGACGCCTCTCAAGTCTACGAATCGTCCACCTTTTCACCGATGCAGCCGGGAAGGCGAGGATGATCCGCTGGCACGATCAGGGCGACCGGTTTCCGGTCTGCCCCGATCGCGGCCGATAACTGCGAGCCAGGAGACCTGCCATGCGTGCCGGGCGCGAAGCCCACACCTGGGCACTATGCCCGTTGCCAGCACGGAGGTTGTCTTGGCTGAACGATTGAATTCAGCGCAGCCTGGTGCTGCGCGATTTGGCGGGGCCCTACAGCCGCCGGCGTCTTCCGTTGCGGCTTGCGCGGCATCTATTCAGAAGGCAACGCCGGCATGACGGCTGCCCCCTCCAACACCGTCTTCATCCTTGGCGGCGCGCGCTCCGGCAAGTCCCGGTTCGCCGAATCCCTCGTAACCGCGACCGATCTGGATCGCCACTACCTTGCCACCGGACGGGCCTGGGACGAGGAGATGCAGGCGCGCATCACGCAACACAAGGCCGATCGCGGTCCGTCCTGGACGACGCATGAGGAGCCGCTCGATCTTGTCGGCAAGCTTACCGCCATCGACGGCGAAGGGCGCATCGTGCTGATCGATTGCCTGACGCTCTGGGTCACCAATCTGATGATCGAGGAGCGTGAGATGGCGGTGGAATTTGCCGCACTTGCCGATTTCCTGCCCGCCGCGAAGGCGCGGCTCGTTTTCGTTTCCAACGAGGTCGGTCTCGGCATCGTGCCGGATAATCGCATGGCGCGGGATTTTCGCGATCATGCCGGCCGGCTGCACCAATCGATCGCGGCGAGGGCCGCCGAAGTTTATTTCATCGCGGCAGGCCTGCCGCTGAAAATGAAGGGTTAAGTCCATGAACCAGCAGAAGATTCCCGCAACCGTCATCACCGGCTTCCTCGGTGCCGGCAAAACGACGATGATCCGCAACCTGCTGACCAATGCCGGCGGCAAGAAGATTGCGCTGATTATCAACGAATTCGGCGATCTCGGCGTCGACGGCGACGTGCTGAAGGGCTGCGGTGCAGACAATTGCACCGAGGACGACATTATCGAGCTCACCAATGGCTGCATCTGCTGCACGGTCGCGGACGACTTCATCCCGACGATGACGAAGCTGCTCGAACGCGAACAGCGGCCCGACCATATCGTCATCGAAACCTCGGGCCTTGCTCTGCCGCAGCCGCTGGTCGCCGCCTTCAACTGGCCCGACATTCGCACCCAGGTGACCGTCGACGGTGTCATCACGGTGGTCGATAGTGCTGCCGTTGCCGCCGGCCGTTTCGCCGACGACCATGATGCCGTCGATGCGCGCCGTGCCGAGGATGAATCGCTCGATCACGAAAGCCCGATCGAGGAGCTGTTCGAGGACCAGCTCACCTGCGCCGACCTCATCGTGCTCAACAAGACCGACCTAATCGACGCTGTGGGCCTTATCAGGGTGCGCGACGAGGTCGCCTCCCGCACGGTGCGCAAGCCCGTGATGATCGAGGCGAGAAATGGCGAGGTGTCAGCCGGCATCTTGCTCGGCCTTGGCATCGGCACGGAGGACGATGTCGCCAATCGCAAGTCGCATCACGAGCTGGAGCATGAGGATGGCGCGCCGCACGATCACGACGAATTCGACAGCTTTGTCGTCGATCTCGGAGCCATTGCCGATCCCGCCGGTTTCGTCGAAGCGCTGAAGGACATCATATCAGCCCATGACGTGCTGCGTCTCAAGGGTTTCGTCGACGTTTCAGGCAAGCCGATGCGTTTGCAGCTCCAGGCCGTCGGCAGCCGCATCGACCATTATTTCGATCGCGCCTGGGCCGCCGGAGAAAAGCGTGGCACGCGCCTCGTTGTCATTGGTCTGCACGAAATGGACCAGGGCGCGGTGAGGGCGGCGATCGAAGCGCTGGCATAGACCGATGCATCTGCTTCTGGCCCAGCAGGGAACGATCAGCGACGGCGAGGAGGCAATCGACCTTGGGCAGACGCCGGGCGATATCCTCTTCCTGTCGGCGGCCGACACCGAGCTTGCCGCGATCGCAGCCGCCCATCGCGATCGCCGGACAGCACCTTCGCTGAGGCTCGCCAGTCTGATGAGCCTCAAGCATCCGATGTCGGTCGATACCTATGTCGAGCGCACCGCGCGGCATGCGAAGCTGATCATCGTGCGTGCGCTCGGCGGCGCCAGCTATTTCCACTATGCGCTGGAAGCCCTGCATGCGGTTGCGGCCCGCGCCGGAGCACTGATTGCGGTCTTGCCGGGCGATGCCAGGCCAGATGCGGGGCTGGTTCCTTTCTCCAATGTTGATCTCAACGATCTCAACGCGCTCTGGGCCTATCTGATCGAGGGCGGCGATGCTAATGCGCGGGCGTTTCTCGATTATGCCGGGGCGATGCTGTCGGGCACAGAGAAGCCGGCACCAGCTGTGCCTTTGATGAAGGCAGGTATTTGGTGGCCGGGGCGGGGGTTGATCGGGGTCGAGGAGTGGCGGCGGGTCGTTTTAGAGATGTCTTCGGGTGCGGGGATGGTCGCGGAGGAGGGATTTGACCCCCCTACAGTCGCCATCAGCTTCTACCGTGCCCTGGTGCAGAGCGGCGAGACCGGGCCGATCGAAGCGCTTGTCGGGGCGCTGGCCGCACTCGGCCTCCGGCCGCTGCCGGTCTTTGCCTATAGCCTCAAGGATCCCATCTCCACGGGCATTCTCGAAAGCGTGTTTTCGGCGCTGAAACCCGACGTTGTCATAAACACGACGGGCTTTGCGGTCTCGGCACCGGGTACGGACCGGCAGCCGACGGTGCTGGAGGCGAATGAGGCGATCGTGCTGCAGGCGATCTTGTCGGCCTCGTCGAAGGAGGCATGGGCGGCTTCCCCGCAGGGCTTGTCGGCGCGCGATCTCGGCATGAACGTGGCACTGCCTGAAGTCGATGGCCGGGTGCTGGCGCGGGCGGTCTCCTTCAAGACGGCGGCGCGCTACGATGCGCTGGTCGAGACGAACATCGTGGCCAGCCAGGCCGATGCCGGCCGGGTGCGCTATACGGCGGAGCTTGCCGCCAATTGGGCGCGGCTGCGGAAGACTTCCGCCGGCGACCGGCGCATCGCGCTCGTCATGGCGAACTATCCGAATCGCGACGGCCGGCTCGGCAACGGCGTCGGCTTGGATACGCCGGCCGGCACCGTCGAGGTGCTGAAGGCTATGCGGGCGGCGGGGTATCCGGTCGCCGAGATTCCGGCCGACGGCGATGCGCTGATCCGCCACCTGATGGAAGGGCCGACCAACTCCGGTTCCGACGGAAAGATCATCCGCGAGACGCTTTCTCTGAGTCGCTACAACAGCTTCCTGGAATCTCTTCCCAATAAGATTCAGGATGAGGTGAGAGCCCGCTGGGGCAATCCCG
>Ga0102593_1001113_pt1 | contig 29658 bp, 29 predicted proteins | sample AraplaCol_mMS_r2_2_FD_76862 | JGI IMG/M metagenome (GOLD analysis project Ga0102593, IMG submission 76862) | Arabidopsis root microbial communities from North Carolina, USA - plate scrape MF_Col_mMS_r2 (SPADES assembly) (version 2) | ecosystem: Host-associated > Plants > Roots > Endosphere...
CACCACTCCTAAAAAAAACCACTTCTCTCCCCCCCCCCCCCCCCCCCCCCCCCCGAAAAAAAACAAATATGATAAAGAAGAAAGATGCATGAGGGTCCTCCTCTCTCAGAGGGTTTTGGAGAGTATGTTGTCAGACTTGACAAGGCAAAGATTATGATTACAGGGATTAAGGGATAGGGGTATGAGACGGCCGGTTAACGAAACGCGTGTTGTTTGAGTTGACGCCAGGAATGCACAACCCGATCTTCAACCCGGGGTGTCTGATTGCGAGAGCGAACAGTGAAATCGTCGGTTGCGGAGGGTATCTGGCCCTTGCTGAAAGCAACAGACCGACGCAACTTCTCTTGACGGACGGCTATCCGGCGGGATGCGCGAAGTTCTTCAATCCGGCCCTGTCCCACGCGATGTCTTCGAACGAAACAATCTTCCAGTAAAGCATTGGCATCTAAGAGCTTCTTAGGAACGGTTTGGACCACTTGGAAGACCTCCATGGGATCCGACACGCCGAGAATATCCCGCTCGCAGGCTTTGAAAATGGCTAACGAAACACGAAAGAATGTTTTGGAACCCTCATAGAAGAATATATCCCAGACTCGAAGTGTAGTCTCTAAAGGTAGCGTGCCAATGAAGACAGACATCAGCCAGTTCGTCAATCCCAAAGTAATGTCAGGCAGACGGGAATTCACTGTGAGTGGTGGCATTTTGCCTCGCGTGGGTGCCGTGCCTTCCATGCTAGCGATCTTGGAATAAATACCAGGCATTGAGTCGCGCAATAAGACCATCAAGATCCAGAGGTCAATGTTCGCACCCTCTAGACTAATCTCATGGGTTCCAGGAAGATAGACTGATGTTACGATATGCAACATCCAGAACGCCTTTTCCTCAGGGAGGAAGAGGAGCAGCATGCCAGTGATAAAATTCAGCGATTGCGTGTAGCCGACTTTAGGATTATGAAGCGCAAAGGCATACAGCACTCGACGAAGAGATTGAATCATAGACGTCTCTGCATTGGCATTTTGATATTGCGGATTACTGCTGCCAGATGTTCCGGAAGAGTCGGTCATGTCTGGCTTGAAGTGGATATTGTCGGGAAAGGTTCGATGAAGATCTCGCTCGATGTGCTCCTTATCATCGTTGCTCGGAGAAGCCATGACTTTTTGCACAAGTTCATCATACACGCCAACGTTGCGGTTCAGGAGCTCGTACCCGCCGGCATACCAGAACCAGGCCGCACCTCGCAACTCAGACGGAATGCCTTTTCGCACAAAACGCTTCACTTTGTTGGATCGTGCCGGGAAAGTAGTGACATCGGCAGTTGGTAGTCCATGCTCTTTCAAAAGCTCGTACCATTTTGTGCGACGGTGGGCCGCATAGTTAGAGTAGGGCCTTTTCCAGGCTTCATATTGTTCTAATGTGACATATTGGGTTGCTTTGCGGAACCCGTAGTCATCCCGCGTATCATTTCCAGAACTGAGGGGAGGGGGAACGGGTCCGGGTATTACAGTTTTTGATGGCTGTCGCTGGCGAGGGGATTGAGGGCTAGGCGGTTGTTGAAATTGAGGTGGTGGATTTGGTTGTGATGGTAGTTGTGGTGGTGGTGGTGACGGTGGTGATGATTGTGGGGGTGGCGGGGATGGTGACGAGGGTGCTGGTTCTGGAACAACTGTTTCCGGCTGCGTCGGTGTCTGTGTCCGTGGCTGCTCCTGCTCCTGCTCCTGCTCCTGCTCCTGCTCGAAAGGCACCTGTTCCAATGGATTGGGCATTGGCCACGGGGTTTCTGGTGGAGATTCTACAACATAAGGGTCCAGAACCGTAGGTTCAAGAAGATAGAAATCAGATGGTAGCGCATTTAGCGGAACGGGATCCGGCAAAACCGTTGGCGGCAGAGGAGGGATAGGTGGAATATCGTCCAGCGATGTTCGAATTGGAGGTGGGGGTTCTTCATAAGTTGTATCTCGCGATGGCGGAGGTGTTATTGAGGGCGCCTTACTATCTGCCCGAGACTTTGGCGAGGCGGGCTCCTCAGTCACGTCACTGAAGCCGTCAAGATACATCGAGATCGCATCTTCCACACTCATGCCCTCGTCCATCCCGTAGGGTGCACTAGGAGTATCCGGCGACAGATCCGTGATAGAGCTGCTCTTGGTGAGCACACTGCTGCGCTCAGTTCCGCTTGTTTGTTCGATGCTCGACCGAGAGGTGAGGTTGGAATTGACACTGGATCGTGGACCATCGTCATCGGCCGGGCCATTCGACGGGAAACGGGGTAATGGCAGGCCATGGATATTCAAATCCTGCCGTCGGTCAGGCGATTGCTGTGTTCTTGGCCGTCTAGAGTTCAAACGAGAGGTCGACATTGAGATGCGTAGGCCACCCCGTGGCGGCGGGGCCTTTCGGTGGTTGGGTCGGTCGAAATCGCTATCGTGAGTATAGGATTTTGGCTGGTAGGGATCGGAAGAAAGAGGTGTTGTCGAGAGTATCGCCTGCGGCCCCGGGCGTCGAACTCTCCAGTCATCATTTGTCTCCTGCTGGGGCGAACCCGCCCGAAGTGACATGGGCAACCATGGGCGGTCTTCTACTGCACTTTGTGGTTGTGCTGGTAAAGGCGAACGCGCCCGTGGGTGTTGATAATGCGGAGAGTGCGGAGACCGCGGCGAAGATCTTGGCGACGGATGTTTGGTTCGCGCGTGTGGATCAATCTTTAAAGAATCTAAACGCGGTGGTGGAAGGACTTTTCGGCGACCACGCAAGTCAGATTCAACCATTGGCGGCGGATATCGAGGGGTTCCATTTTCTGTGACCATGGCCACGATCTAGTACACAGGACCCGCTGGACATTGGTTTTCGACGAGGAGAGCGCGCGGAAAGGGAGGCTGTTGATGCCTCGGGTTCGGGTAGCTTTGCGGAGGTGTTGGGAAATTGTAGGATATAGATGGGAACGACCGGATTATTCTCGGATAGTGATAATTTTGAAAGTTCTCTCGAAATCGAAAGCAGTTGGCAAAGAAACTGGACACATAAAAAATGAACGTGACGGTGCGTATACACGAGGGTGTGAGGAGGGCCAAGGATTGGAGAAGTAGAAAAAGAAAGGGTTGAGCAGATTTGGCTTTGGTTAAAAGAGGACGGGAAAAAGGAATGGACAGTATGAGGCCCCCCCAACGCCAGAACCTGCCGGCGATAATCAAATAGAAAAACGAACGAAATAAGTTGAAGAAGGAGGAGGGGGTTATGAAATGCCTAAGAGGCAAAAAGCAAAAAAAAGCAACAAGCAAAAAAGAAAAGAAAAAAAGAAGAAGCGAAAATGAAAATGAAAATGAGACAAAAATCAACAACGCCCGATTGGGTTAGTGTCACATGACGTAGCGAACAGGGCGTTTCAGAATGTGAGGAGTGCATATAATCCATTCTATTTAATTAATAGTATATGTAGAATATGTAAAATATATGTATAGATATGTATAGAATGTACATGCACTACCACTCATCTCCCCGGAGACTCTCGTTGACCTGAGCAACGTTGAATAGAACAGAAGTTGTATTGAATATTGCTTCAAGGGGATCTGTCGATCAGGGAACATCAACGGCAAACCACCGTTAGAGTATTTACAATGTATGTACTAAACACAGGATAATAGACTGATGTCTTTGAATTAGTGATAAGCTATCACTGCATTAAGAATTGATTCAACATATCGCAAATTGAGGAATGTCTTATCTTCCGTCTTCGTCCTCGTCTTGTACACTACACTACTACAGATGTATGTAGGGCATTCTTCGACGCAAGCGTACATCAATTCACCCGCCAGAATCCTACGAGTCGTATTTCTACCATGAAATGCCAACAAATTAAACCTAATTCTCCATTTCCTCATCAAACGAGACTAATCGCTGTCACATCACACTTCTCTCTATGTATGAAACACTCGCGCGCGCGACCAGTCTCTCCAACGAAGTCTGATCGCGATCGCATTTGCCGCCCATCATGTCCACTCTGGACGTATCGTCTAATCTACCTCCCCGTCAACTTCGTTCGACTAGCTGGGCCGATGTATGTGACAACCCTGTTTATTTATTCTTTTATGTCGTCATTGAGTCATCTACCAAGTAGCTATGGGTCCCCCTTCCCCTTTTACAGTACGGAGAACCCACTGAACATAGTAGCTCGACCCTGATCCAGGCGACCCCAACAGTGGAGAATTCGGAAATGACCAACGAATATCCGGAACTAAACACAAACTAACTTCTTCTAGGGCCTCCGTGGAATCGCCGCGATCTTCGTTGTAGCGAGTCATACCTCGTTATGTTTTGCGACCTTCCTGATCCCGCCCTCCTTCGCGGAGACGGGTAAGTCGGCCCTGTTTCAACGCCCGTTCTTCCGTTTGATCATTCAGGGTCAGGCATGGGTTGCCATGTTTTTCATTCTTCTGGGCTTTGTGAACTCGCTCAAGCCACTCCAACTCGCTCGCTCCGGCGCCATTTCCGAGGCTCTCGGTTCATTATCAACCGGTGCATTTCGCCGATCTGGAAGATTGGTGTTTCCGGCAGCTTTGGTGACTTTCTTAACATGGTTGATTTGCCAATTCGGAGTTTTTCAATTAGCTCGCAGAGTGGATGCATTCTGGTTGAGATCCACGGCCCCGAAACCTAGTACTTCCCTAGTGGGAGCTGTTGAAGACTTAGTTCGGCAGCTCGTGGGGACATGGTTGTACGGAGAAAACGCCTATGACCAGCCTCAATGGGCCTTGCTTCCACTATTACGCGGGTCATTGTATGTTTTCATGACTCTACTTGCATTGATCAACACATCGCCTCGATTCCGATTTTGTGCCGAAGTTCTACTCTATATTTGGAGCTGGGCAACCCGAGATGGTATGTTGATATCCACCAAGAGGCCCACAGGGGCCTCGATGAAGTACCAAATACTTTACCTAGATCTAATCGATCCCAGGCGCTGTGGGAATGAATATATTTGCTGGCATGATGTTGGCCGAATTCTCATTCCATAGCAGTCAAAAATCGTCAACTTCATACTTAAAACCACGAGCGTTGTTTCAGATCATCCCATACAGCCTCGTCCTTCTAGGACTTTACCTCTGCTCATTTCCAGACCAATATGCCGAGCAAACAGCTTGGTCCTCCCAGCTCGCTCGCATTGGCGACGTCATCTTTCCAAAGAACGCCAACGTGAGCCGCTATTTCGCTAGTGTCGGCGCCCAGATGGTTTGCCTAGGAGTAATGCTTTCGCCCACTCTTCGCCAAGCACTCTCAAATCGCGTTTTGCTTTGGCTTGGATCTATCAGCTTCCCACTCTATCTTATACATGGACCTCTGATGCGTTCGGTGTTAGTATACCTCCTCTATTTTCCCATGTCCTTCGGCTTCAAGCCTGCCCGACTAGCCGATGGCACACCAGACCCGGAGTCTTACATTCCCACGCCGAATGCCTGCCGACTTGTAGTGATTTTGTGCTTGTTCTTTTCATTCCTGCTGTATGTAGTTCGTCTATGGTCAATCCATGTCGAGCCGAGAATGGGAACCGCTACACAATCTTTGGAGAGATTTTCTCGCTCATGGGGCAATGTGCGAATTCATTCGAGCAAAGAGCAGGGACTTTTACCCTTGTCTATACCCAAAAAGTCAGATGTATGATATGGTGGTTTGATAAGCATCGAGCAAAATGTACGCTACTTCTTGGACCTTCTATTGATATCACAATGGATCGCCCCATTTAATTCTAGTTCGTGATATATTTCGCCTAGACATGAGGTCTCAAACACTGATAACTAGTTAGATCAATGAAGGAATTTCGGTGAATTGTTCTTGTTCTCAATTCATGGTGATTCTACTCAAAATCCGTGAAACAGTCTGCCCAGCCTATGAGGTCGTTGCACTAGGTGCGAGATACAAACATTGGCTTGCGCAACTCATGAAGAAGAAACACCAGGTACTTCACGGCGGGTTAGCAGAACATCCATTCCCTTCTGTCGCACAAACCATGCGTTAGTCGTCTCCCACTCCTGATCAGGATTCTTCAACCGAATCTATTAAGCTGTTAGCATGCAACTTAATATAACACGAGACGTCATTGTCCTACATCAAAAGTAAGGAATAGTGAAGGAATCAACTTATAAATCTCCAACAGACTGATGTTCTTCCCAATGCACGTTCTCGGCCCAGCTCCAAAAGTAAATGTCGCACGAAGCATCTTTTGTTTTCGAGCCTGGTACTGCTCGTGAGACTCGCCTTCTCCGGGTAACCATCTCTCAGGAACGAATGAGTCAACTTGCTCGCCGAAGAGAGCATGTCGGTGAATTACCCATGGATTTGCGCCTACTATTGTACCTTCTGGAAGAAATGGTCCATTGTTTGGGAGTTGAAGACCGCCCTGAGGTACTTTTCGCTCTAGGAGTAAACCCACGGCAGGGTGTAGACGAAGTGCCTCCTTGATAACTGCATCGAGATAAGGCAGTTCTTCCTGGCTTTGCTTCCATGAAACAGGCAACGTGACTCTTTTCTCCTCGAGGGCAGCATTTAGTTCTTGTTGTAGCTTCGAAACAACTCGCGGGCTTTTCAAGGTGTAGTATAGAATGGCCCGCAGTGATATGGCGGTGGTATCGGAGCCAGCATTCATGTTGCTGACTGTATATGAGAAGACTTGATTATCGTTCACAACATTTGGGTGATCAGACTTTGCCTCTAGGAATCGAGAGAGAAAGTCCCTATGTTGGGACTTGGATTCCTTCATGTCCTCTAGACTAGATTGTCCGAGTCTTTCGTCCAACCGGGCACGAGCAAAATGGGCCACAGCACCAGTGGAGCCCCCTTTGATAAGTCCTCTAATAGGATTCTTAATAAAAAGATAATCCAACCAAGGGATTTGTCCGATCTGACCCTAGTCAGCTCTTTGATAATCACCTGTAGCATCCATTATCCTTGATCTTTACCTTGCCAGAATAATCGAGCATTGCTTCTAGAGCCGCAATGATTCCATCCACATCGGATCCTCTCTCCAGGAACCCAAGCGATTTACTAAAGGTTAATTCGCCGATCACATCAAAAGCATCTTTTTCATGAGTTAGGAGCAAATAAGTAATGGTGACACCACATCAAGAGCATACAGTACTGTAACCAGGTGGCAATGTCGCAAGTTTCACGATTCTCGACAAAGCCGTCCATTCTTTTGAAAAATGTATGTATAGTCTTATCAACAAAAGGCTCGAACTCAGTGAGCGTACTCATTGAGTATGCAGCAGCTATCGGTCTTTTGATTGCCGCATGGAAGTCCTCGTTGGTAGTCGTGAAAAGGGTAGGTGTCGGCTTACCCTTAGCCAACTGCTGCTGAACTTTGTAGAAGTCGGTCTGTAAATACGTTCAGTATATGCCGAAGGGTCGAAAAGCAGATGCAAAACCACTCACCTTCTCATAGCCCTTGTTGATTCCATAAATCGTCTTGATCACGTCCAAGTCTCGAATGCTTACCACATTTGGACCCAATCGTACATAGTCGCCGTACTTGCGATGAAGCTTTAATAGAGTAACCTGGGCTTGACCTTTTGAAACATCGACGAATCTCCAGATATTGGTGAGCTTAGCTAGGAATGGACCAGGTATAGCAGAAACGCCCGGTGTCAGGTAATTACGGGCTAGGTGAAATAAAGTGCATAAAAGAAGAATGCTTGTTATGTTTTGCCCAATGAAGACGATCGTATCCGATATGGCCGCCATGACTGATCATTCTCCATATGACCTGAAGCATAACGTCTACCGAAGTAGAGACGTCTCCTTTATATGGCGACTTTCTCAAGTGTTACATGCGTAGCCCTCGATTGGATATTCCGGCTATAGAGTACCGAAGCAAGCTTAGACCCCGTGGGGTCATGCGGGGAAGCTGTGATATTCCAGGTAAGATTCCGCGGAATCTTCGGAATAATGCTAATCATTTATGTGGACAATACAATATCTGTAGATTCTCGACTATCTGACTACATCTGTGGCCAATTCACCCACGGACACTCCGCCTGTCGGACGGAACTTCTCCGCACAAAAAAAGATGCGTTGCCAGGTCTTGCTTTTAGGATAATCAACTAAGCTTTATGAATGGTTTTATTCATATATGTTCATGCGCTACTATGTAGTAAGAGCCCTGGAGCCAGCCTAAGCCCAAGTTTTGTGCTTGCCCTTTCATACTTAAAGATAATAATTGTTGTCCCTTTCCGCATCTACAACGTCAAGTCTTTCTTTGATTTCGCAAAAAATAAATTGAGCATCACCCCTACTTCTGTCATAGACATTGTTGTCATAGGACACCCCTAAGAAGCGTGCTTCCGAGTCCATTCTCGGGCGACTTCGTCGTAGTGCTTGCGGTCATTCTTGTATTGTTCGGCAATTCTTCCCTCAATGGCATCGTCTGGCATTGGCTCTGCCAATAACTGGCGTGCAAATTGGAGGACAGCTCCAATCTTGGAGCTGGGTTTCCATTCATCAGGCCGCAACATTCCCAAGCACATGCTCCCTTTGTCATCGTTCGTCACGTTAGGGTGATAGATCTTGGTTGCAAAAGAGACAGTTGGTGGTTTGAAGGGATATTCGGTAGGTAAGGTGAGTTTGATCTGGAATTTTCCGTTCTAGAAGAGGAATCGTGTTAGCGAGGGACTACCAGAGCTAAGTCATTGGTGTGCATAGCAACCTCTGAGGGGTCAGGAAAAAGCCCTTTCGGACGAGTCTGTATTCTCATATCAAACATACCTGGTATGGTGAGCCTTCAGGACCGTCCATGAATACCCTCCACTCGTACAAGTTATCCTCGTCCGCCAATTTGACCGTGATGCCCTCCGGGGGCGACTCGACGAGCTCATGCAGCTCCTGTTTGTAAACATAGAGTTAGCTCATGATCTGTAAGCTAAAGCGATGGTATGCTGATGACTGACCTTAGCTATACGCTTCTGACTACCCATTGTTTCTGGAAGATGATCAATCTAGTGGGGGGGGGGGGGGGGGGCGGGGGGAAGGGGTTGCTAAACAGAAGAATCGTCGTTGGACAAAGACGATACACCCAAGAATGAAACGTGAAATTAGTAACAAAATGCAGATTGCACGGGTCCAAAAAATGCCGAGGAGGGTGAAAAGAGGAAAAGGGAAAGTTCGGACGAGGGAGTGGTAGCTCGAAGCTCGAACCTCCGAGTTGAAGTGGGGGAAGCAAAGACGTCAGGCCGCCTATGAAACATTTCTCTCGCAACAAAGTACTCTTCCTCCTGGATTTACCTGTGAACCCTGGTGAAGTAAATTCTCTGGCTTTGAGATTTAAATTAAAGGATGCAAAGCAGCTTCAGCTTTTACTCTACAAACGCACTGGCGCCCTTTGATTAAGTGGTGTATACTAGCTGTCTGTGCATTTTCTTTTTGTCACGAGGCATTTGAAATATATTCGAGATATTAAACCATTGACCAATTATTCTCGTTGAAGCATGACCATCAGCCCCATAAGTCCAAGAAGAACAGTCTTCAGCCAGGGGTGTTCCGATAGCATGATCGTCACGTATCCCACCATGGGAATATAACCTCGTACACTACCAACAATATCTTCGGAACGAGAAAGATGATCCTGACCGCGGGCACTGTGTAGAAATTCAAGTTAGACACTGACAGCAACCTTGGGAATATCAACGCAGACTTACTATAGTTCGGTATCATCTGCCAGGTTGTTATCGCCCTTTGAATAGAAAGAGATGGTTAGCCTTTACAGCTGATAGAAATGCGGCGATCGAATAAATACCTTTGTCAAAAGCATATGGGTACCAGGCGCAGCATCACTAGATTTCATGGTCAGCAACTATATCGTGGCTTTCCTTTCGGTAAATCCATCAATTGAGTGTAGACATACACTGTAACCTCCTTCACATTCTTGTTTTTGCCTTCAATCTCCGGGAAAGTTCTTGTTACACGATGCACGATGGGGATGTCTTTTCCTCTCTGTCGACGAAGAAAATATAGAGGTTAGCTCTAGGTATGCTAGACTCGGGAACACAATTGTCACTCACCACGTTGTAAACAACGACCTCTCCGATCTCCGCTCGAGGAGCACGATTCCACAAAAACAAAAGATCACCTCTCTGGAAAGCAGGTTCCATAGAACCACTCAAAACGACCACGATAGGAGAGCTGCTAGCAGATACGACGGACAATGACTTCCAAATCATGAAGGCCTGGGACAGGTATTAGCGCGCTGAGGGAGATTCTGAATCACGGGCGAACGCACAGTTCCTAAAACAAGCCCGAAGTTCATCACTTGGGCAATTGTCTGGCGGACATTTGTCCCCGAGAGAGCTGAAAGCATGATGGGCGATGTATTAGGGTGTCGGCGGAGGAAAAGGACAGGAATGATTCGAGCGCACGCGACACAACACGCTGAGGAGAGGGTGGGATGGTCTCGGAGGTGTAGTAGGAATATCTGGGAGGATTAGCTAGAGCTCCGCGAATCTTCTTTTTGGCGACGAGACTTACGAATACCCGCGGTGCTGGGCAAGTTCAATGTGATGGCGGAATTGAAGTTCGGAGATCTGGCCTCGGAGGCGTCGATCAGGCGGTCCACCAGCTCCAATCAGAGCGCGTTTCGACTAAACATCGCAAAGCTACAATCATTTATCTTAGCAGAGTTTGGCAACTCGAAAAAAAAATATGGCAGAATTTGGAATTAAGAGTTTGATGTTGCTTGAAAAAGTTACTGAGGTACTTAGGGCTAGCCAAAACTAACGGTTGGTCACAAAAATCAAAACCTGGACATGTTTATGTACACAGGTCTGCCAATTGATCCGGAGATACATATATATCGACAAGATCTGAATCTCAATGAAAGAGACCCCTCCCTTGAGGAATCATTTGCCTAGCTGCCAAAGTTTAAAAGGTGAAAATATAAGCTAACTAGTACTAAGTGCACTCCAGGCCTATTATATTTGACCCAGTGACGCAAGCTGAATAGTATGCGATTGGCAGTATGTAAATGATGAGTCGGCTTCTATAATTTTGTATGAACATACCAAAACATTGTGTTTGAAAAGTGTCTATGTACAACGTAGTCATGATATCCATTCTGGGGAGTTTAGTATAGTATTCGTCTGACCCATACTTGGTCAATTAAACGACTGGAACTTGAGCTTAAGGCTGAAGTATTGAATTAACACCATTCGCGCTTTAGTCTTTACCACACTGCAGTAGATACTTAGTACTCTATGATACTAAACTTTTACTTTGACAACTATATGAGGCCACACGCTCCAGGCTCCAGCTGTGTATCTTCTTAATATCTGATCGTCTTCTTTTACTCGTAGAAAGAAGCTCTTGGAGACTCTAGAGTGGAGCTGTTCGTTGACCACATGCAGCCACAAGAAGGAATGTGAATGTGGCTGAAAACCCTCCGATCGGGATTCTTCATCGGCAAGTTAAGCTCAGAATCTCCATCGTTCTAACATTTACGAGTTATAATTGGCCATTCAATCAAGCGGGCCTCAAACTCCCCAGCGATTGACAAGTTCCAGCCCCCCAGTTACCGAAGGAATGTGGAAACATTCTACATCCCTAGATTCAAACCTAGGAGCGGGCACCATGGTGGGTATACCAACTGTCAATTGCATGATATTCGACTTAATATAATTGTCTGAAGTAATGGATTAGCTTGAAAGCTGATAGATGTGGCTAGACGATGTGTTGGAAGTGAAGATCCTGACCGGCATGACCCATATCAAAATGCTATTTTATTTCACTTCTTCAGGACGACGGTGCTGAATATCGGGGCACGAATGGTTGCGGGGGGCTGTCATTCCATGAGGCTGGCAGATCTTGCCCCAGATGCCAGTCCTGGAACGGATTTATACCCAGGCACATGTCACATAGTACGCATCTTGTCAAACAACTGTTTGTTGCCATCTCTCCTCTTGATCTACTCCTTTACCACGGTGTGATCATTGGCTTCCTACTAGCCAAAGATGGTTTCAAAGAGTTTCGAGTCCGTGTCGGCCGATGAGCCCAAGTTTCCAATGCAAGAATACTTGCAGGAGCATTACCTTGAGTTCGCTCCCAATGGCAAAGCTATAAGGTGGACACACGACAACCCAAGGCACCCAAGGAACTGGCCTGTTTGGAGGAAATCATACGATATTGGACTCGTTTGCCTTTTAGACCTTTTCATGTTCGTTTTCTTTCTCATTCTCTTATATCGACCAAAACTAATTTTCTATACAGTACTGCGAGCAGCACTGCAGGAGCTGCTGCTGCCGCCTCAGCACGACATGAATACAAGCTTGATTATACCTACTCTACATTTTGCTTCGTTACTTTGTGAGTATATGACAATCGGTTTAGCAAGTACAGCCGATCGCTAACAACGTGACAGATTTTTACTAGGGCAGTCTGTGGGGAACGTGGTTTTCCCTCCTTGGACTGAATCGTTCGGACGCAAAAAGTTGTATATCATCAGTGGCTTACTGAGCTGCATCTGCTGCGTAGTAATTGGAGTCGTTCACTCTTTGCCCGCAGCAATTGTCATGCGAGTCCTCGCTGGCTTGCTCTCAGCAGTTCCCGGCACAATCGTTGGAGGAAGCATCGAAGACATCTTTGACGCCCAGGCTCGCATCTGGGTTGTCTACTTTTGGACTGTCGCTTCGAATATCGGATTGATAGTTGGTCCCATAATGAGCAGTCACATCATTGAACTTCTGAACTGGTATGTAAAGTCTTTTCTGCGTCTTCAAATATGTTCTAATCGAGTTTCTAGGCGATGGGTCTTTTACGTTTATGCTCTCATCCTTGGGACCATCACTGGCCTCCTCTGCTTTATTCGCGAGTCGCGATGTTCTCTCTTATTGACCCACGAAGTCGACATTATGCGACAAGAAATTCCATCACTTCCCCGAGCTCTTAATCATGATCACTCCCCAAACATGCGCACATTTATCAAAGAGGCACTATTCCGACCCACTCAGCTCTTATTCCAGGAGCCCATCATCTTTACCATCGCTATCATGGTCTCAATTGCTATGTCGCTCATCTATATTTTCACTGAGGCTTTACAGCCCATCTACGCGCAAATGGGATTTTCGGCCCCGCAATCATCACTTATATTCATGGCCATTGGCCTCGGCACTTGTTTCAGTGCCCTGACCCGTTTACTGGATTGCCATATCTTCAATAAACGTCGCGGTCAAGGAATCCCTATAAAACCTGAAGACAAGCTTACCGGGCTGGCAATCGGGGCTCCTTTCTTGGCTGTTGGTTTGTGGTGGTTCGGTTGGACCATCCCGCCACTCATCCAGGGACCTAATATTCCCTGGATTGTCCCAACAATCTCGTTGGTCTTCGTCGGTTATGCCTTAACGGAAATTGACAGCGTTCTATATGGCTATATTTCAGATAGCTACCTCAGTTACTCAGCGAGTGCCACTGCCGCCGTGGCTTTCGTTCGAGGTATCATCTCGGGAGTTGTCCCACTCTTTACGCGACAAATGTTCTCTGGATTAGGACCAAACATTGCAGTGTCTGTTCTGGCTGGTATCGCCACTCTATTCTGCGTGGTACCACCATTGTTCCTTTGTTTCGGAGAGCGAATTCGCCGGCGAAGCAAGTTTGCAGGTTACAGTTGGCAGATTCATGAGGAACTTGGAAAGGATGTGGATGACATCTAATGGAGGAAACTTGGGATGTGAATAGTTAGAATAAGAATAGTCTATAGCTGATACCAAATACAAATAACAATTGATACCCCTGCTAACTCTGGAACCATTCACCAATTGTGTAGATCTGAAGCATCACTCAACATGGCCCAATTGTGACTTCAGAGAGCCACCAGGTTAGATCTCCTGCTGAGTCTCATGTTTCTCCCAGTACTTCTCCTTTTTGCCCCGATGAACAATGAGACCATAAATATCAAATGGATCAATGAGTGTCAACAAGAATGGTCGAGGATCTTTGTACCCGGGGCCCTCAACCTCTGTCTCGCCATCCTCAGCCAGATAGACCTTATTGTTGCGAGGCAGGACTTGCATAGGGTGAAACACATTCAGCAGAATGGTGTTGGAAAACATAAATACGACCTCAAAGAACCAGAAAAACCACTCTTGCTTGAGCAGCGGACTAATTTTATCGATATCATCGAATGCGTTCAAGCTTGCGGCGGTGAAATACTCCACGGTACGATAGATGGTACGAATCGTAATGAGCGTGCTGCTGATATAAAGGACATTTAAGCAGCGCTTGATCTTATCATTCAAGACACCACCCCGCCGACAATTGTATTGAAACTTTGCGGCCAGTGCAGTGAAAGCAACCATAAGAGCAACTTGCATGATGAGAGCTGCCTTGAGCAAAGCTTTGCCGACGCTTTGCTCGTGTGGAGTTGATCCGGAGCTTGCAACACGAGCTGCGCCATTGGCAGTGATAGCTTCGATGGCGATGCCAACCGCAACGAAGGTAGTGAAGACACGGCCAGGGTGGATGGGGGAGTGATAGGGGATGTAGTATAGCATTCGACCTAGGATGAAATAATTGGCACCCTCATAGACGGGTCTAGGGTGCGTTCGTTAGCATGGGTGAGAGTTCGAAAGTAAAGGACAATGTCTTTCTTACGGTCCTGCTAATAGAAGAACAGTGCTTGCAATGTAAATTCCAATATTGCCCCATTGTCCAAATGCACCAACGGTTCGAGTGATGAATCCTGCAGTGAAAAGGAGTGCGGACCATGGAAGGATACCTGTGACCTTCCAAGACTTATACCGTCTGCGAAGTAGTATCAATTAGTCTTTAGTACATTAGTTGCGAAAGGCTGACATACAGGCACTGGTAAAAATGGGTGGCCCCGGAAAGAGCAAATAGAATTGCAAATGCGATGGGTGCACCTTTATTTGGTGCGTAGAACCACAAACTCCCCTCCTCTATGACTGATTAGCACACTTTCTCAAGTATCATAGTAGCGAGAAGACTTCGAAACCCGGCGAGTCCCCCGGTAGTGACTTACGATAAGTCATATTGCAACGTGACAACGAGTAATCCTTAAAGTAGCAGTCCCGATGTAGAGATGGATAGAGACTCGCGCTGTAAGAGAATAGCAGGATATAGACTGCGCTTACACGTGCAGATTCACATTAAGGCCAAGCTAGCCGGAAATTCACGCTTTAAATAAAATTCGAAAGGCTCTTCTCTGGCAATACTGATGCCAAAGAACAAGCGAAAACGACATTTCCTAATCGGGTCAAAAACGACGAGGTCACGCTAGCCAATCAAATCGAAGGAAAGAAAGGATATTTCCTCCGAAAATACGAATAGACAGCGGCGATTGGCTCAGGCTCCATCAAAACCGTGCGTGGCGCAGTGCCATTCGGGCGCCAATACGAGGTCCATTTTGGGTCTAAGTCATGATCTTCATGAGACTAGCAATGGCGGGTAATGCTTGATTGCGCAGCCTAGTTAATGAAAGAGATGGTTGTTATAGCTTGTCGATACGGGAATGCTACATTTGGAGATCTTGTGGGGCGTTCCCCGAGGCGAAGTGACACGGGCTCACTGCCACATCTTCTCGTGTACTGTAGAAGAAAAGAAGATAAACCAGTAAACGAATCAAACAGAGCAGATGAGCCCAAAGAGATCAGCCTCAAATCAGCCCTGTCTGCTGCGGGTCAATGCAGGGTCAGGTGACTATATAGATCATTTACACCACGCTAACCCACTTTCGGATGGTTGCTGGGCCAACACGGACTATTCCAAAGAAGGAGATCACGGTGGAGATCTGTGGACGTCCAAAGTCAACTTGGCGCGGTCTCGACTTCGCAAATGTGAACTTCATTGACGAGCCTCCGCCTTTTCTGCTCTGGACACATCCAGACTACATGGCCAATATGTCTTTCAAACAGCCTCAAACGTCGCTGTTTCAAGTTTATCTTCGCCTGCGCCCTCCAATCGCCCAGAAATTCGATGAAGCAGACCGATTCCTCGCCGTCGAGCCTCCAGAATCATCACAGGATGGCACCGCTATCGTTGCGCCAGTTCCAACACACATTACGCTCCAACCGCCTACCGATTCTCGAAAGCGCGCTGTTGAAAAGTTTGGGTTTACAAAGGTGTTTGAAGAAAATGCTTCTCAGCTAGACGTTTTCCATGATACCGGAATGGAATCCATGATCCGCGGGGTTCTGAAAGAGAGTCGAGATGGACTGGTCGCAACACTGGGAGTGACAGGAAGTGGCAAGGTCAGGATATCCTCTCAATAAAGCGAAAAGAGGAAAGCTAATATACATGGATCACCAGAGCCATACTATCCTAGGATCTAAATCCCAAAGAGGCATCACCCAGATGGCTTTGGACGTCATCTTTCGATCGCTGGAACCCACCGTGAAAACTGAAGATGGTAGTATCAGCCCCATGATGCTCGCTTCACTGGCCGCAGCGGATACCTCTGAAGGGCAGCTTTTTGCTGCTCAGACCTTCCTGGAAGCCGTTTACGGTGACCCCAACAGTGACCGTGGCCGCAATTCCAGAGCCCCAACTCCCATGAGCCCTTCTCGCGCACACACACCACTTACGGTACGGAGCCCTAATACCCTTCACACCCCTGATGAGGTTTCACCTCTGTATGCATCTCTTGGATACGGGTTCCCAAAACATCCCAGTCCGTCTGGAAAAGGCCTTGGAAAGGCAGATCCAACTCCAAAGTCCAGCCCCATTCGCAAGGATCGACCCGGCCTTAGTCCATCGTCATCTAAGCCATTTGGAAGGATAGCCCATGGACCTACAAATCCTCTCCCATTCACTCGCCCCAATATGCAGGAGGAACGTTTAGCTAAATCACGACTTTATGTCTTCAAGGAACCAACTCCCGCTCTAGCATTCCCTCGCCGTCAGCCTCGTGATCGACCAATTGCGTCGCCTAGAATTCCCGATGTTAGCCATCTCGCCGTCGATATGAACGCAAACTCCGATTACGTTGTTCTCGTTTCCATGTATGAGGTTTACAATGACCGCATTTTCGATCTTTTGTCGCCATCAATTGTGCCTGGACAGGGGAGTACTATGTCTCGCGGCGGCAACACCCAAAAGGACCGCCGACGTCATTTGCTCTTTAAGCCAACTGAGGGATCACCGGATCGCAAAGTCGTTGCAGGACTTCGCAAGATCGCCTGCAGTACTTACGAAGAAGCACTGGCGATTCTTGATGTCGGTCTCACAGAGAGAAAGGTTACAGGCACCGGCTCCAACAGCGTCAGCTCCAGAAGTCACGGTTTCTTCTGCTTGGAGGTGAAGAAGCGGGTACAAAAGCGACATGGCGAAACGAATTGGGTGGGTAATACTTTGACCGTCGTGGATTTAGCCGGTAAGTTCCTTAAACCCAGAGCCCGTCTCGGAGAAAAACTAACATAAAACAATCAGGATCCGAGCGCGCCAGAAATGCTAAGACAGCTGGTGCCACACTTGCTGAAGCTGGCAAGATCAATGAAAGTTTGATGTATCTAGGCCAATGCCTTCAGATGCAGAGCAATATTCAGGATGGTGCCAAGGTAAGCGAAGTTCCGATTTGAGGATATCTATTTATATGATGCTAACCCAATGTACAGACGGCGCTAGTTCCATACCGTCAATGCAAGCTCACAGAGCTTCTCTTTTCAAATTCATTTCCATCTTCGAATCAAATGTCCAAAGGTCAATACCCTCAGAAGGCCGTCATGGTGGTCACTGCCGATCCAGTTGGTGACTTCAACGCTACATCTCAGATTCTTCGATACTCTGCATTGGCCCGCGAGGTCACCGTGCCGCGCGTTCCTTCATTGACTGGATCGGTTGTCTCTACTACTTCCAGCCACCATCGATCTATCAGCGGGCGTACGTCCCCGAACTACGCATTGGCTGAAGAGCTGGAGCGTGCCGCTGCAGAGATCAACCGGCTTTCTAACGATTGTCACTCCATTGCTATTCGACTTGCCGAAGAAGAGATAGCACGATCAGAGGTGGAATTTCGTTTGAAGGCCAGCGAAGAACGATGTGTCATGATTGAACAAGAAGTGCGCGAGGAGTGCTGGGCTGAAATGGATGATATGATGGAAGAAGAGCGTCGACGATGGCAAAAAGCCTGGGATGAACAGGTGAGCATCTATGCCGTAAATTGGATCAGAAAGATTCTAACAATTTCCAGCTTGGACGCCATGACGAACACATGGACAAGAAGATTGAGCTAGTTTCCCGAGGGTTTAGCAGTAAGTGCATCATATGTGCATATTCATACCTTATTATGTGGCTGACATGACCTAGTCTACGAAGACCCGGAACCATCATCGAATGATAGGGTGAATGAACTCGAGTTTGAGAATGAACAACTTCGCCGACGCCTCGCTGCTCTTGAACGTGAAATGAATTCACAATCACCCACCCGAAAGCCCAGGTCCAAGCATCCTTCACCCAACAAGTCCTCCAGCCTTTTAGGCCGCGAGAGCGACATTGAGAACGCATTGCAGCGCATGAACCAGTTGCACCTAACCGACAACATGTTCTCTCCTGCTTCGCCCACCTCACCTACCAAAAAGCCAAGAAAGATCTCGACCAGAAAATGGGATTTGGCTCCGGAAAGTGATATCTAATCATCTCTCTTGTCCATCTTGTCATGACAGTTACGATTTGAGCAAGGTTTTCAGCTTGCGTTTTAGGAGCTCATCTTTTAGCGATTTTGCGATTGGATACCACTAGTGGGAATTAATAAAGCTCAGACTGGCTGGGGCGTTTTGTGTATTACTATCTGTCTTAATATTGTCTTTTATCCTGCAAATTACTTTCATTACTTCTGTCTTTGGTTCTACGTTCTTGGGTTTAATTCGTGGTTACAATGAAACAAAGTAAGCCTGTTGTCGATGCACTCAGTTCAGGACATGATACTTCGATCTCTTAAAAGATAAGAAAGGTATAAATGACAAGTAAAAAGCTATACGCGCCTTCAGATGGATAAATGGCTGAAAGTTCCTGGTATCAATGAAAAAGAAAACACAAACATTGCTCCTACTCAACGCCCAGTCCGCGCACTGTTTAGAACCAACCCTAGAACCTTGGAATGCAAACCCTCTATGCGTGCTGCACGAGGAATGGTCACACAGCAAATTTTCGTCCAGACTCTCATGCATCAGTGATATCCATGGCATCACCTTTCTCGGTGTCTTCGTCTCTGACAGTTGCCGTCGATTCCTTGCCATCATCTTCGGTGACCTTGGCAGAGTATTCAATATCTCCATCCGCAATTTTGCTATCATCGATCGTCTCCTCACCGTCTTCATCTAGCATGTCTTCATCGGCTACTTCGTCACCTTCCTGGGTTTCTTCGCCGCCAGTTTCTACCTCTGTATTTCCGAGGTCTCCTTCGCCCTCGTCTTCCTCGCCTTCATCTTCTTCTCCCTCGCCTTCATCCACGCCCTCATCTTCGTTCTCAGTTTCCCCGTCGCCCAATTCGTTTTGATTCTGATTGCTGGAGGAGTTTGTATCTTTTAGTAGGTTGTTCACTTTTGTATCATCTGTCTCATCGGCGTCACTTTCATTGCCGCTGTCGCCAGTTTCCTTTTGACCATCCGTGGCATCTTCTGCAGCAGATATTTGCTTGCCATTCTCCTGGGGAGTTGAGGTAGAGCCTGACACGGTTGCATTAGGCCCGCGTGGGGTTGCTGGGCCTTGGTCGTTGTCCGCAGTAGTAGAGAACTTGCTTGTTGCAGTTCGCGGTCCAAGCTTCAAGTTGACAATTGTGTCTGCTCGTTTCTGGATGTCGCGGCGAGCTATCCCTTTAGTCCGGCCACGAGGAGCAGGGGTATCGGAAGCCTGAACAGGGGTTGCGGGCGTAGAGGTTTCTGCTGTACCATCGCCTGTCATAAGCAAATGATCAACCTTCATCTTCTCCTTATTTTCTTCATTGACTTGCTCAATAAGCTGAGCCATGTTGAGCTCATATACTCGGGCATACAGGTCCGCAACGAGATCCTCAAACATGGTGACCTTCATCAAGTTATTGTTGAGCTTCTTAAGCTCCAGAGAATCTCGCATCAGTTCGAGAAGCGGCATGCTATCATCAGAGAGCTTGCTCAAACCTTCCAGACGAGCAGTCTTCGATGAGAACTCTTCCCAGCCGATCGGCCTGAACACGCTTTCTTCGTGACCCTCCTCTATGCTTGCAGCTCGGCGGATCATCTTGGCGTAAGTCAAACATACATCTTCCCACAACTTGGTATGGTTGATGAAATCACCTTGCTTCTTTCTGACACGACGAAGCAGCTGGTCTAGACTAGCACGATCATCAAGCTGATCCAAAAGACTGACGAAGAAATAGACGTAACGCGTCGTGTACACGAAATGCCGCCCAGGGCGTTCAAATTCTGGCCGCCAGACCTGAATAGTAAGCGTCTTGGTGAATGTCTGGGACAATTCATGCTTGGCTGCGATGGCAGCAGTCGCATTCTTTTGGTCGTCATAAATCACATGCGCAGCCTAATGGTCAGTTAGCCATATTCATCTCTCGCAACACAATTGAGGGTCGGTTGTGAACTTACCTTTGCGCTCATTCGGTGATGCCAGTTGGACTTGTCGGCGCTCTTAAACCGCTTGATTACCTCGAGCAAGTACTTTTTCCAGCCGTCCGTATTTTCTGGAGCATCGACTTTACGAGCCCAAGGAGATACCGCAAGGGTCTTACTTGCTTCCAGAGGCTGAATTGAAGTTAGTTAGGGCAAATTTGAATAGAGTAACCGGGGCAGAAATCTTACAGCCATATCTCCTCGCACAACGAGCTTGTGAACAACGGACAACAATTTGAAATGGGGTTCGAAAATTGGGTCTGCTCTGGAATCTCTTCGCTGCGGGAGGGCAGCAATCGAATCAAGCAATGCATCTATGACGTCCTGCATTTCGACCTTCCTTTGGGTAGTACGCATAGAGTCATCGCAACTGCACATTTTCCAAAGGCATTTTCCGAGGAAATAATTGGCCCTGAACGCATGTCAGTAAACTTCCTATTCAGCCAAAAGTCAGATACTCTCAATTTAAACTTACAACCAGCGCTTGGGCTTGGCAATGACTGCGCGTCGGAGCAGATTGCTAGCGAAGTTCCAGACAGAGTAAAGAGACATCTCTTTGAAAGGCTGGGCTTTGTACATCTGCTGGCTTTCCTCGCTGCTGAAGTGTCGCGAAAATTCTGACAGTCCAAATGCACCCATGGACAAAGGCTCCCGAGAAGAAGAATACATACGAATACCGAAGTCCGTATACAAATCAGAAAGCAAGTCACGGGTCTCCGCTGTTGCTTCGGCGGTGCGGATGGCGATCGAAACAGCCATGGCATAACAATGAATGGCATACCGTTGGGTGGCTGCCAATTCACTGCGATTATTGTTGATCTTGTCAGCCGCCCATGTTATGTCCTCCTCCAATTTGGTATCGTATGCCTGCGCCAGTCGGTACCATGATTCCCACCGGCCCGAGCCGTGGTCCAGATCTTGCCTGAAGAAGTTGATCGCATCGTCTAATTCTGCGGTTGAGCCTGGACTTAGGCGTTTTTGAGAACGGAATTTTGTCAAGGCAGCATGTCCAAGGAGGAAGTACCAGCCTTTCAGAGCGATTTGAGCATTTTCACCAGGCACTACCTGCATAGAAAGCTCTGTCACTCCCTGGACAGCTCGAAGAAGATTTGACGGGTTAATAGGGGCCTTGATATAAATATTGAAGATACGACGATTGAATGTCATCTGGGGGGATTGGGACGACGGCTTGGCAGGTCCGATCGCTTGTTGCATTTTCTCAACCGTAGTCTTCAACTCCGACTTTGACAAGTCTTTGATGTTCATCTTCTGGGCTTGCTTCATGACAAAGTCGATCATCATAATGGCTGTCGGTCGATCCAATTTTTCGGGTGGGCAGCCATGATCTGCTGATCCATCGGCAGGGGAGAGTCTTACTCCGTGAAGGTCGAACAAAACTTGACAAATATCAAATTCATAATCGCCCTTAGTCTCGAGAGCAAGCAGTTCGGATTTCAAGAGTTTGAGGAATCGCTTTTGGGAATACCTACACAATGAACGAACTCCAAGAGCATTGTGTACGCTTCGAAGAGCATGGATCCTATCCTCTATTGGATCGGCAAACAGATCCTTGTTCTGGGAAATTCCTTCCATGAACATGGTATACAGCAGGATCCAGCAACGAACATAGAGTTCCCGCATTTTCTCTTTGAAGTTTTCCAATGATTTGGCCAATGATGATCGAAGATCTCGCGCAGGTATCTGGCCTACCCGTACTGAGTCTTCATATAAAATGAAGCCCTGTAATATTCTGGCCAGTCGGGCAACTGCAGACATAGATGCTTGCAAATGATCCATGTCGATGCACTCATAAGCCTTTTCTGAGTTCTGTAATATAAGAGGTATAGCCTTGGCCAAAATTCCATCAAGCGATTTGAGCCAGCCTAACAAAGTAATCTGGCGGTGACTGTCGGCCTCTTCGGCGTGCTTAATGTCTTCCAGTTCAGTCATTATTATTTCGATGCTACGCAAGTAGCAAGAAACAACCTTGGGTGGATAATCGATGGCTTGGTAAGCCTCTTGGAGCCTACGCCAGAGAAATAAACGCAAGGTAGCGTCTCCACGGTCAAGAAAAGACGCCATTTCGCTGGAATGAGAAGATGGGTCGTTCGGGTCATTCGATTCGGGCGTACCATCTGGATACTCAATGGACGAGGGTTCAAGGATTGGCTCAATTGCTTCGATGAGAGAAACCGGGTCTTCGTCATCAGGGTTGAAAACCTTGGCAAAGAAATCCATGCACTTCAATTTCAAGACCTCTTGGTCTATGGTCTCTGATGATAATTCGGACATGACAGAATTGTTCACAAGGTTAATGCTAGGGTCACCGAGAGTCTGAAGTATGCACTTCAGATCTTGAAGACAAAGCAAAATATGCTCGCGCTGAGATTCGCCGGCCAGGTTCAAGTGAAAGACCGATGTCCACAAATGACGAAGACATATGTTTTGACGGCATTCTTCAGATGGACAATTCTCAATGAAATATTCCAGGCACGAACGAGATAACATACTCCATCTACCAAGACGGTCGCCTTGAGCAAGCTTTTTCTCCTGCTCAAGCTTGCCACTCATCGCATCGATGGAGGAGAATATATCCAAGTGAATCTCATAGGTTGACTGGACCATCTCAAGTTCCGAGAAATCGCTAAGCTGGTATTTGAAGGGGGCTTCTGTATTGGAATCAAGAGCACGGCGCTCAAGTTTCGCAACGATGCCGCTCATCTTTGCATACAGAAATTCGTCTCCCTGTATTAGAACTTGGACAACGGCTTCTTTCAATTCCTCGGACCATTGAGAATCTTCGTACGATGACTTCATCACAGGCCACTCCGAGAGTTCCTCTCCAAACTTTGGCATGAGCAGACACTTCAGCCACTCATATAAGGCCTCGTGCTGATGCAGCAAAGATTGATTCACTGAATCGCAGAAGGTGTACACCCTATCCCCGGCAGATATTTCTTGGAAGATGGGCTTTCTGCTGGCCTTTCTCGAATGTTCAAGAAAGACAGAAAGCCCCGACCTACTGGTACCACGTATACCCTTGAGCGAAGAGAGGTCATCTTTTTGTGACATGAGCCGGGATTTTTCATCATTCCAGCTCTTGATAATCTCGCGGAAGTCTTTCAATAGGCGTGCCTCTGGCTCTTCCGGTACATCTCTCGATTCATTCAAGTTTGCCAGCTTGGACTTGAGACTCTCAATGGTACCTAGCGATTCCATCCCAAATTTAGAAAAGAGGGAATTGAGTGTGTTGAACATCCATTCGTCGGCATTGACAAAGACCTCCAATCGGTCTTCGTAGTACTTCTCTTGGTCAAATGCAATTTCATCTGGCTGCACTAAGCCATCCGCATTTGATTCACGGGCTCGGGTACGTCGACTTTTCATTCTGCCTCCTTCCGGTTGGTCATCGTGAGCTGCCGATGCAGATGATCGCTTTCGTGTCTCAGACGGTGACTTTGGCTCCGTCTCTTCTTGGTTGTGATCGTCTTCTACCCCTTCCTTTCTTTCCGAAGGCTGCACAGATTCACCCTCGAGAGATTCCATGAGTTGCTTTTCCGCGCTTTGGTCAATGGATGATTGCTCTTCGCCCGGCTCTGCTGATGTTGTTTTCGTATCGTTTGCTTGACTGTCCTCGACCTTTGTGCTCTGCTCTGTATTAGCCGAGGCGTTAACATCGGCGGTTTCGGTGTCAATTTTAGCGTCATCATTCTCGGGGGCAAGATCTGCTTCCTCCATTTCCTGATCCTTGTCGGATGTTGCATCCCTCTCCGGGAGGATGACTCGAATGGATCGACTTGGGGTTGCAGTGGGTAAATTGACATCCTCGTCATCGAAAGCTTCTAGCATAGATTTGCCAACAGATTCCCAAGTAGCATCCAGCGGTGTGACCTCCAAGGGAGAAGTTGAAAGAGCAAGAGGGCCTCTCGACGCATCCAACGAATCAAGATTATCCGGAAGAGCAGTTAGGTAAGGATATAGATCTTCGTGTTGCTTAAGATATTTTGCCAGCGCTTTGTTGGGTTTCTTCACTGGAACTTGGGACGCAGATAATTCATCGAAGAGAGAATTGAGTGTATTGCGCAACCGCCCTTCCGAGAAAATCTCCTCCAGGCCAAGTTGCTCGGGCCGCAAATCCAACTGATTATCGTCATCGGCTAGTACGCTCTCCAAACAAAACCGATTTAGGCGATAACTTTGTAAAGCACTGCCAAGTCTTGCACTTTGTCTCCATAAGTTCAGATCAGTGTCGTCTCGCTCGAGGGCTTCGGCAAAGGATGCGAGTGCCTTTTTGGCTGCTTCACTCGTTTTCCAAGAAATTTCCTGTGTTGATTCTTTGTCCCTGGGAGCATTGCGGATTGTCTCGTGGAGGACATCGAGTAGGTATTTGCCGTAGTTCTTGCGTGATAGGTACAGGGTTTGAAATAGGCTTGATGTCGAATCGCTGACGTTATATTCGGCGATACCATCTGCGGGAGACTCTTCGACTGGTTCAGTGGCTTGCGCATCTGGAAGAGCTGCCCGCTTGAAGTCCGAGATGGATTCAGGATATTTGAAGATCTCCGAATTGAGAAGCGCCTCGTACGCTTCAGCTGCTTGCGCATAGAATTCAGGACCCTGAGAGTGAAGCTTCAGCGCATTGTGATATAGCTTCAACGCCTCCTCGATCTGAAGCTCCTTAGTGTCATCGACCTCCTCCTCAACTGCATCATCTGGTTCCACATTCAATGCGACCCAACTCGCCATGATTCAGGTTCCGCGTGTTGACCACACGTGTGAGGATCGATATTAGTACATAGGCCACATCGCCGAGGGTCTATATCGAGAGTAGCAAACAACGAGATTGTCGTAGTCGAGACACAACTTCATCGCGTTTGCGCGTGCGGGCCCCAATTAGGCAAGGGCGGTCTCCGCCTTGTTGCCTGATGGCCTGAAGCTCCTTCGGACTGTTCGATCTCCAACTTCCATTCTTCTCCCCTCCCCCTCCATCAAAGTACTTGGACTCTTTTCTTTTCTTCTTTTCTCGACTTTCGACTTCCTTGGATACCCTTGCTGTTTGAAATTTGCGACGCATGTGCAGGCGTCATGGTCGCGCCCGCTGTTCCTGAGTATGTTCCTCCTGAAACCCCCGGTTTACGTGTTCCCCGGAGATGCATGCGCTCAGCCATTGTTCGGCCTACGTGGGGTCGAGAAGTGCACTCTGTTTGGAGAAGGCGACTGACGGTATGCTCGTTATTCAGGATCCATGAGGAGGAGGATATTTACGTCGCTGTCGATGCGCGCTCAGACTCGCTACAGAGCCTAAGGGAACTGGGTCCCCCAGATCTTGTGTATTTGGTCAAGCAGCCAAAGGCCAATTCCACCCGCCAGGTATTTTCTTGCATGATATCCTCGGCTTCTATGATTTTGTAACTAATACCGAATTGTTTTCATTCTTCGCAGACCGGTGTCTACCACCATGTGACCGGAATCGACGCTTCCTCATCTGCAAGTCTCGCTGCCTATGTCAATACCCTCACTTTCTCCCCACTCGACAAGACGCACAAAGTTGTCTCGGGAATTTACTGGTTAGGCTTTCTTGTCCTTTGTTCTATATATACCCACATTCTGACATGAGCGCAGCTGCTACAATGCCTTCTCCCACCTGGACATGCGAGTGGAGGTTAAGATTCCTGGAAGCTTGGAAAGTTATTGTATCGACGAGCGGGGAGACAAGCGAGTGGCTACGGAGGCTCTCTGGCTTGAGACTTTCCTCTGTGCAGTCTTGAGAGCTTATCATTATGCTGATGATGGAAGTGGAGACGCTATCAAGAAGATTGTCGGTGTCAGGCGGTTCAATCCAGTCACGAACACAGAAATGGAGCACAAATTCTTGGATGCTGCTGAGAAACTTTTCTTCCTGGGTAAGATGCTCTTCTCGGAATCTCTTTCTACTTTGTGCCCTATCTCTAATTTCGCTATAGGCCGTCAACTCAGTTCTGACCCCGAAACACAAGTCCCCAATACCGTAACTAACCACCTCACATCCGGTATCCTGAAATACATTTATACCACCGGTCGCTATACATCCGGTATCAACCTCTTTGAGAAGTTACGCACACGTGATGTGGAAGTATCATCTCTACTTGCCCGTGTTCAATTAATGGCGGATGAGGAGGTGCAGGCGGTACGGTTGATGTATGACGCTCTACAAGATGTTCCCATGGAATATTCACTCCTCGATTGTCAGGCCTCCTTTTGTCAAGATAAAGGGGAGAACGAAATGGCTTTAGAATGCGCCAAGCGGGCGGTCACCGCGGCTCCCAGTGAATTCAGCACCTGGGCTCGATTGGCAGAGGTATACGTGAGCATGGAGCGATGGGATTTGGCGCTTTTGACTTTGAACTCTTGCCCTATGTTCACTTATCAGGACAAAGACACCCCGCGCATGCCTCAGCCATCCCGAATTATGCTTCCGATCCTTTCTGAAAGCATTCTTGATGAGATTGATGAGGGTCAGCCTAAACAGGGTGATCCCCACGACTATGTCCACCCTACACTTCGTAAACTACATGCGGCTAGTTATCAGGGGACGTTCCTTAAGGCTTACAATCTACTTACAAAGATTGCCGCAGCCATCGGATGGGATCAGCTGTTGAAAGTTCGCAGCGAGGTTTTCGTGATGGAGGAGGAGTACCGTGTCGAGCGGCAGCATGTACCCAAGCCCGCTCAGTCCTTAGATGCAGAGACGAATGGGGAAGCCGCCGGAAATGTTGAAGTTGAGAACGATGACTCTGGTTCTGTCGAAGGCCCCACTGAGAATGCGCCTAATGGCAATGGAAATGAAGCTTCGAATGGCAACTCTATTGAGCGGCCGGAACAAACAGTGGCATCTGAAGTTGTTAAGTCGGGCAACGAAGACGTGAGTGCTCTGATAACAGGAGTGGACTATATTGCGTACTAATATTTGAACAGCCTGATCCTTCTCATAGTGCCTACACACAATTCCAAAACAAGCGCTTATGTGAACGATGGCTCGACAATCTGTTTATGGTGCTATATGAAGATCTACGAGTCTATACCATTTGGCGGACTGAAATGGCCCAATCTCGGCAGCAGGCGACGGAATACAAAAAGTCAGCCACCGAGTGGGAAATCCTGGGTGAACTCGCGGAGCGTCTACACCACTTTGACGAGTCGATTGAGGCGTATCAGAACTGCCTGGCAACGCGATTTTCACCAAAGGCCACGCGAGGGCTACTCAAGCTCTATGAACAGAGAAATGACACCAGAGGCATCCTCGGTGCACTAATTCGTCTGATTGCATGGCAATATCGTTGGTACTCTGAGGTATGAATTCTCTTCCTAAGCTGGCTTGCAATATCCTATTGTCTAATCTTGGTTTATAGTTCTCTCCAGATCTTCTTTACCTGGTCCGCAAACTTATCGAGGATGAGGGAGCCGTCAAGGTCCGCAGTATTGTGCAGGCCACCAACCTGCCCCAACCGGTTCTAGACCTCACTCATCAGTATTGCCAGCTTTGTGCTACTTTCCGAAGCAGCGGCAGTGACACTTAAGGGACCAAGGTTGGTATCGTGATTGTTCGGATAAAAAGGCGTTGCCAGACACGATGTTTATTGAAGTCCTATTTCTTTCATGCAAGTTTCTGTCAGTCTATTCTTACCTTGCAAGGTAGAAGGTATATATCAGTGTATACATAGCCTCAGGCTGGTACCTAGTTCATTACTCCTACCTAGGAGTATTGATCGTTTTTAATGAAAACTACTCATCTGATTCCAAAGTGATTTCCGCATATTCGCTTGGGAGTACTAATAAAAGGTAGTCAATCTCCAAGGCGATATAGAGTGGTTGTCTGATTTGATATAGATTTACTCAAAAGGTGATTCTACGAGCGCATTATCTAAAGCCTTCAGGCTGTTGAAAATGCATGTCAATCAATCTATGCGCGAGTTCAAGCAACATCTTCTTCCATGTAGCTTGACTTGAGTATAAAATCAAATTTATTCTCTAAGCCCAGTTGGTGCTTAGTATATCCAGGTCCAGAATCTTTGGAAAATCATTTAGTGCTAAAGAACGCTTTGATCAATACTCTGAGAAGAGTGCATAATTTGATCATCAATGAGTGTAAGAATTGAAATAAAAAGCGAAGAACTGAAGAGACATATTCCCAGCTGAACTGATCCCCATTTTGTCCTGCAATATGTCTAGTCTTGACTATCAACCTTCCAAATTCAATTCCGCCGACTTTCCCAGCTCTAGTTTGCAATTGACCTCACATACGACCCTAAAATTCTACCGGAGCAACAGTCTCAACGAACCAATCATCCAACACATTGTTTAGTTCAGAAGACGAGTCACAGTGAACCCAGTTGTACCAGCTTCGCACTCGACGCCATCCTTGAGCTCAAAGGAAGTGCCACAGGTTTCGTCCATGCCAATAGACATACCGATGAAGCTTGTATCTTCGCCTCCGATTCCAGAGTTTATCTCGTTCGCAAACTTGTCAAGGATAGAGCAATCCTTAGGGTGTCCATCAAAGGCGGATTTGCACTTGAATCGGAATTCTCCTTCGAAACATCCATCAGTGAGTGAGAAAATGCTTCCATCGCCAATACCCATCCAGCCTGTGCTACCATCAATATCCTTTGTGGACCAGATCTCGGTGCCATCGTCTTTGATCGAGGCAAATCCCTGGTTATAGCTGTTCTCGCTGCCACTAGGTCTGGAAATAGTGTTTTTTAAGATGAATGCCCATTCATCTTAAAATTCGGGTCCGGGAGTGTGAACAAACTAGATTCTATATAAGAGAATATATATCAGTAGCTATTCTAGTTATTTGGGCTACTAAAATGAGGTATTTTTGGGGTGTAGGGCTACTTCTTCAGATTACGAGCCCGATCGTTTTCTTTTCAAAGGAAGAAGAAGAGTCCAAAAGTGGTTTTTTAGAAGAAAAAAAAAAAAAAAAAACCACGGCGTCACTGCCAGGGGTGGCAAAAAATGGACGAATGGCGATTCGAACGCCAGACTTTTCGCATGCAAAGCGAACACTCTACCAACTGAGTTATACGCCCTTTAGATATTA
>Ga0102593_1001117_pt1 | contig 29466 bp, 6 predicted proteins | sample AraplaCol_mMS_r2_2_FD_76862 | JGI IMG/M metagenome (GOLD analysis project Ga0102593, IMG submission 76862) | Arabidopsis root microbial communities from North Carolina, USA - plate scrape MF_Col_mMS_r2 (SPADES assembly) (version 2) | ecosystem: Host-associated > Plants > Roots > Endosphere...
ATCATTTATTATAATAATAATTATTATTATTATTACAGAGAATAATAATATATGTGTATAATGTGCAGAGTGTAGAGTGTAGAGTGTTGTGTTGTGTAGATTAGAGTAAAGTGTAGACGTCAAGATTGAATTGAAAAGGCGGCAAGTCAAACCTCCTCCAACCTTTTTTTTCCCTTTTCGATATTGGAACTTCACTGCTATTTCTTAACACCCAGCAATTGTCAACCATGACCGAAGCTATTACTCCATCTGAAGCTACCAACCCGGTAGTCTTCTTTGACATTGCCCTGGCAGGTAAGTTTAGATTTAATAAAGTGTAAGATAAAACATCCAGCTAACCTCCACAGGCGAGCCACTCGGTCGAGTCAAAATGGAACTATTCGCCAATGTAACTCCTCGAACCGCAGAAAATTTCCGACAATTTTGTACAGGAGAAAGCAAGAATCCAAAGGGTCAACCTCAAGGGTACAAAGGGTGCAAGTTTCATCGGGTTGTACGTAAATTGATATTCATCAGCATGGCGAATCCAACACTGGACATGGACAGAATCACTAACTTATCTATAGATTAAAGATTTTATGATTCAAGGAGGTGATTTCATCAATGGTGATGGTACGGGAAGTTGTACTATCTATGGTACTCCCAAATTTGCAGATGAAAATTTCTCATTGAAGCATGATCGTCCTGGTTTGTTGAGTATGGCTGTAAGATGATCCTAACTCTTTTTGCTTTTCCATGCAGCTATTTCGCAGCTATTTCGCAGAGATTAAGCTAATGATGTTGGTAGAATTCTGGCCCAAATACTAATGGTTGTCAATTCTTTATTACGACTGTTCCAACTCCGTTTCTGAACAACAAGCATGTTGTTTTTGGTCAAGTGATTGATGGGATGGATGTTGTTCGTATGATTGAACATACTCGTACCAATCGTGACAAGCCAAATCAAGATGTTTCGATTGTGCAATGTGGAGAGATGTAATGGGTATATACTTGGTCTTGCTTTTTCATTTCCCAATCTACCGAATATCTATCTAAACAAAAAGAAGAAGAGAAGAAGAAATATAATAAACTCCAACCGGAATCTAGCTATTCACCAGAATTCATGCTTAAATATTCCCAAACTTTCTGATAATTTTTGATAAGGTACAATTTGACCCTCAATAATGACATAACTAGAGATATCATCAAATCAATTTAGAGCTTGAATTTGCTCAAATATTCAGACGCAAGCGAGACAGCTTCATCCACCTTGTCTGGGTTAGTACCATTGCCAAGGGAGGTTGGTCCTTTACCTCCGGCCTTGCCACCGACAACGCCAGAAATAACAGCGGCCCATTCGGTTGCAGAGGCACCTTGCTCGCCAAGTTCCTACAAGTTCAATACATTAGTCCCTATTTGGATTCTGGATTCCACATTCAACATTTCAAGACGTAGACTTACCTTAGATACGTGGCAGCCGTGAGCAACACGGGTTTGCTCAGAATCCACAGCCATCACATACACGTTCTTGTTCTGCATCTTCGACTTGACGTGGTTGATGGATTCACTGACAGCCTTAGCGCTTGCAGGGTTGGGCAGCTTCACAACAAGCCATGAAGAGTCCTTGCTATCCGGAGATTGGAAATAGGTGGTGATCGCTTCCACGGCCTGCTTGACTTCCAATTTCTGCTGGGCCTTCTGGCCATCAAGAACCTGCTTGTTGATAGCGGTGAAGCGCTCACGGAGTCTTGCCTTCTGAACAGCCGAAATCACAAGCTGGTTAAGGTCAACTTGAACTTGCTTAGCCTCGCGCTCCTTCTCGGAGCCAAGAGGCATGGCGTCCAATCGATCCAGACGCTGTCCGAATTCCTGCGCAAGACGTTGGACCTCGTGGGCCTCCTCGCCGGTGACAGCAATGATACGACGAGTTCCCTTGGCAATACCACTTTCTTCCAAGATGATCAAGTCCTTGATATCTCCGGTCTTTTGGACGTGGGTTCCACCACAGAATTCGATACTGACGTCGCTCCAATGGGGGTTCTTCACATCCCGCAGGATCTCTTCCAGCTCAACACCGACAGAAACTACACGGACAGGATCCGGGTATGTTTCGCCGAAGACGGCGCGGACACCAGAAATCTGCTGAGCGGTGGCGAGGGGAACGTCTTGTGAATAGACAGTGCAATTTTGACGGATGTACTCGGTGGACTTTGCTTCGATCTTCTCCAGATCAGCATCTGAGACGGCAGCTTTGTGAGAGAAGTCAAATCGAAGCTTCTCGGCCGCGACCAGGGAGCCCTTCTGGTCAATCCCATCGCCTAGGACTGCCTTCAGTGCAAAGTTGAGGATGTGGGTACCGGTGTGGTTGTTCCGAATTGGCCAGCGGCGGAGCTCGTCATATTCGCAGATGACGGAGTCACCGACGGAGAGTTTACCATATTTCATGAATCCAGTGTGGAGAACGTATCCCGCATATGTTTGAACATCACCAACCTCCAGTTCAGCCTGACCGTCAATGACAATCTTACCAGTATCACTTTCCTGGCCACCTTGCTCGGCATAAAAGTTGGTGCAATCAAGGATTATACCCAGTTGTTCGCCTTCAGGGATCTTATCGGTGTTATCGTGGAAGCTTCTGCTGTGGTAGATGGCCTTGACATGGGCAGTGATGTTGCTTCGGCCAAACTTGGCAGAATCATCAGTCTTGGAGACATCGCCCATCTTCTCCAGGTTGTTCAAGTCATGAACGTCGAGCTTGACAGCATTGGCAGCGGCCTTCTTCTGTCCTTTGCTGGCTTCCTTGGCCTTCAAACGGGCCTCCTCGAACTCAGCATCATCGATACGCAGACCACGCTCTTCAGCCATGATTTGGGTCAGATCAACGGGGAAACCGAAAGTATCATACAGCCTCCACACATCAGCACCGTGGAGTTTGTCACCTCCCTTGGCCTTGACCTGTTGAGCGTATTGTTCAAACTGGCGCTCACCCCGGTCCAGAGTTTTAGCGAAGGAAAGTTCTTCTTCATCCAGAATCTCCATGACATCCTGCTGTTTTCTCTTCAGTTCGGGGAACATCTCACCCAGCTGATCGACAACGGTGGGGACAAGCTTGGAGAAGAAACTGCCAATTTCAACCTGGAAATATTTGCGAGCAAATCGAGCTCCTCGGCGAAGAACGCGACGAATAACATATCCACGACCCTCGTTGTTGGGGACGACGCCATCAGAGATGGCGAACATGAGAGTACGCACATGATCGGCCACCACACGATAGGCAGTGTCAATACCATCAGGATCCTCGGCGCCGAACTTACCACGGTATTCCCGAGCACCGGTGGCATTCTGGATAGCTTGGAAGATGGGAGTAAAGACGTCGGTGTCGTAGTTGGATGACTTGTCCTGGAGAATTGAGACCAGGCGCTCGAAACCCATTCCGGTGTCGACGTGCTTGTTGGGGAGAGATTTTAAGGATCGATCGGCCTCACGGTTATATTGAATGAAAACGTTGTTCCAGATCTCCAGCACATTAGGGTCATCCATGTTGACCAGGTGAGCAGCATTGCGGCCGCCGATACGGTCATAGTGGATTTCACTGCAAGGTCCACAAGGGCCTTGATCACCCATTTCCCAGAAGTTATCCTTCATGTTTCCGGGGAGGATTTGCGATTCGGGAACACCGACAGACTTCCAGAGCTCCTTGGCCTCGAGGTCAGGTTCCAAGCCGCCGGCGGCATCACCCTCGAAGTAGGTGACATAAAGACGGTCCGGCTGGAGACCATAAACCTTTGTGAGAAGAGTCCACGAGTATGAGATAGCCTCTTTTTTGAAATAGTCGCCAAAACTCCAGTTGCCGAGCATCTCGAAGAAGGTCTAGATTGAGAATGTGATGTTAGTCATAACTATATAGATACACAATCCAGAAAACTGATACTCATGATACTCACATGGTGGTAACTGTCCTTGCCCACATCATCCAAATCCTAAAAAAAAAAAACGGCGATCAATAAGCTGAAAGGGATAGATATGGTAGAGTTTGGCGATTCCAAATTCTTCCTACTCACATTATGTTTGCCACCGGCACGGATACACTAAAAAGAAGTGTTAGCGCAAGATGTTCGTCGCAGAATATATCCAGGCGCTGTCTACCTTTTGCGAATTGACAGCACTGCGCAACTTTGCAAAGTCTGACTGCGGGTCCACGGTGCCGAGAAAGATGGACTTAAACTGGTTCATACCAGCATTGGTGAAGAGAAGAGTAGGATCGGACAGAGGCGCAACAGCCGAGGAGGGGACTGAAATAGTTAAAAAAAAAGTGCGCGATTAGCCATGATTCATAAGATTATAGGTATATAGATATATAAATCTTCAAAGAACATCGAAGGGGGACCGAGGGGGACGAGGGGCAAACGAGGGGCACAAGAATCAGAGATAGTGGGGAAAAGAGAGATAGAGATGATTCACTCACCAAAAGTATGACCATTTTCCTTAAAGAAATTAAGAAAAGTCTCTCTCACTCGTGGAGCAGACCACTCAACAGGAGGAGAAGTATTAGTAGCCATGGAGAAAGTTGGCTGAAGAAGTAAAGAAGAAGAAGCGGAGTGGACAAAGCGAGAAGAAGAAGAAGAAGAAGAATGGAAAGTTCTGGGAGTTTGTCGTTCAAAGACTTTCCGACTCAAAGCCGCCTCCCTTTTTATTAAGGACACCCACATCGATATTCTCTACCACATCCACCTCTCTCTCCCTCCCTTGGATATTTGCGAAGAAAAAAAAAAGAATACAGGAGTGTGTGTGTATTTTGTCTCGTGATCTTCAAAAGATTTAAAGAAGGGGGTGCCGTGGATGGCGAGTGATGAGAGAGCGCAGTATGGCAGAAAGCGTCCAGCGGAGGGTGACCCGGATGGCGCGCAACCACTGACCAAGAGATTCGGGCGACTTCAGTTAGGTAGGTGACTCTTATTAAGTGAAAAAGATATGATGGTGTGTGGTTTCGTGGAGTTGGACAGAACTGACCGTGTCTTGTTGCTGTTCTTTGCAGACGTTGAATCGGATCGGCAGAATCCGAAGAATCCCTTCCCGCATTGTCCACCAATTCAACTTCAACACAACGATTCCATGCTCTTAGACGATACAAAACATACCACATATATTCACGATTTGGATCGGGAATTGATCGAGTCGGATTCTCCACCTGGAGCTCTGATTCTGATGCCGCTTGCTGAACGCATGCTTACCGTGCCAGAATCCGTATTAAACGATGATCATGATGCGTCACAAGGGAAGGAGTTGGTACTTTATACTGAACCTTCGTCACTTTCGGTTCCGAGGGAACAAGATAGTGTAAGAAGGGCAATTATCGAGTCAAGAGCAAGGGCCAGAGCATTAAAGACTCAACAATCCTCCCCCTCGGACAAACCATCAGTACCCGTTTCGTTACACACTCCTGCTACTACTACTACTACCTCGGATTTAACTAATGGCTTCGATGATGATCCAATGGATATTGATGGAGATTCATGACAAGATTCTGGAGGTTATAATTGGGGGTTTACACTAGACTGAGTCTCGCGGTGATACATTGGCTGTGTGGTGTTTGTAGAGAGTCACTTGGAAACGTAGATGTTATAATCGCTGTACTAGGGATGCATATCTGTTTGATTTGATATTGAGCGTTATTTATTTACATATTACCTTTGAGCGGAATAATTGAAATATCATATACATATACATACGGTAATTCTCCTTCAAGCTATCCCTTGGACCAGATCTAGACAATAGCAGGAGAAGATAACTATTTCTAAGCGAACTCGATAGAGAACTGACAGAGAACTTATCTCGACAGCACATCTTTATTTTGCTTCTTTACAATTATCATTACAATTCCAAAAGATTCGCGGTCTAGTGCTGATATGTACAGTATATTTCTTGATCAATTTAGACCATCTAGAATAGACTCCGGAATTCTGCCAGTTGAGGTATCAACAATTTGAATCCAGATAACAAAATAAGGAAAATAGATAAAAATATTTGGAAGGTTAATTCGTAGTAATGGTTAGCCAAATATCCAATATTTTTTTTATAGCTGTTGGTTCCCAGGAAAAATCAAAAGTTTGGTCGATTTTACTATCTAGATTAAGGCTCTGAGCGCCTGAATGAGCCACTATTGTGTACCTGTCACCACCGGTTAATCGCTGAGATACAAGTATTGTTACTATTCGAAGATCTCTCTCTGATAAAAAAAGACTTCGGTTAAATGATAATAGCTTTGTAGCTCGGGATGTCCCTAAATATTCCCGATATAAGAATTAGGGTTCTATCATTTGAGCTGCATTTACCAATTTCTTACCTCGAGGGAATCAAAGACACAGAGAAAATGTTATCAAGGATTTGGACTGAGCAATTGAGGGGTCAGCTGTTTCAAGCCTGACTTTCATGAAGTTATGGTTTGAAGCTTGACTGGCGCTAAATAATACTCCGTGTTTGCGCCGTCGCCACCTCCATCGACTAATTCTCATATTTGTCGCAATTTGTATTTTATTTATACAGTCGGTAAATAAGTTGAGTCTGCCAGGGCTTTCCCATCAAATTTGAGTCAACTTCTCACAGATTCCGATTGTTCTAATCGTCACGGAACTAGAAAACTCTGAGAAAAGACGACGAGCGTGTTCAATGTCACAAATGACCAATCTCAGGTTCTTGATAGTGATTAGTTTCTTTCAGTACTAAAAGTTTCCACCATTTTAGCCGTAATGAATGACTCGTTTTATGAATATTATGGTGTTGAGATCCCTGGATATAATGCCAATCTCATGCGAGCGCGGGCAAGTTTTAGCAGTACCGAAGAAAAGAAGCTCCTTCACAGGATAAATTGGTATTTGATTCAACTCCTAGTACTCATTACAAAATTAATAGTGTTGATTTTACCAATGTATGTAAATTGTCCGAAGGTATATAAACAGCTATTTTTGAATAGAATAACTATATACTGATTTTTTACTATAACAAAAAATTCAAATTGTATATCAAGAAGAACAAAATCGCCAGAATTGATAATTCGATACTATAGATAAATTTATCAATTTTGTAATTTGAATCGACAACTGTTTTTTTCGACAGATAAATACAGAAAAAGAAAATAGAAAAATAGAAACAAAATAACAGATATCTATTTTATCAACAGTTCCAATTTCAACAACAACAGCAATCTAACCGGAACAATAATCTGTACAATCTACAATCAATAGAATTCGATACAGTAAATTTTCAGACAAAAAACAGAAATATTGCAAAAATAACCGATTCTGTTTCAATTGTAACAAATCAGACTATATATCAAAAAATTAACAGTAAATAAAACAACAAAAAATTCCAACAGCTATATACAATCAAAAAAAAAATCCAACAATTTTATACTATCCAAAAAAATAAACAATTTGAGACAAATTTTTCAGAAAAAATAGTCCAAAAAAATATTTCTGAAACCAAATTATTTCCAAAATAGTATATAGAAAAAATCAATCAAAAAATCAAAAAATTTTGCTGATCCAGAAAACCAATACAAAAAATATATAAAATTACAAAAAAAATCCAAAATCTCTGTAAAATACAGAAATTCAAAATAACAAAAAGGACCAGTCAGATTTCAGTCGATTTACAATTCGAAGAATATAACAGACAGAAACAGTATCTATGGATTGATCTAGATACAGTTAAAAATCAAAAATAGATCCGATATATCTGGAAATCTATTGATTTCCAGAAACTAGCGAACCGATTTCAGAAACAGAATATACCGATTCCAGAAATTACAAATATATTTCCAGAAATACTGGAGATTCCAGAAATTCTATTTCTGTTTCCAGAAATATTTTACAAATTTCTAGAAATATTTTAACAGTCTCTACAATAAAATAAATTTTTCGGAATAGTCAAAAAAATTCTATAATACTGAATAATTTTTTCCGAAAAAGAAATATAGAAAATTCCAGAAATTCTGTCAAAAAACTACTGGATAAATTTTTTTTAAAAAAAATTACAACAAATTTATAAAATAGATAGTATAGTTTCTGGAAATTTTAAATAATTTTTTTTGACAAATCAGATAATAACAAAATAGTATTGTATATTATTAATACAGAAAAAATATATCTGTACTACAAAAAAAATTGTATTTGTATCGGATATATATAATATTCTGATTATAGTCTAAAAACAACAATTGAATATTGTAATAATAATTGTAGAATATATATATAAAACAAACTAGATACTGAAAAAATCGAATCCAAATTATTGTAGAAACTATATCAATCAGAATAGAAACAATAATTTGTAGTAACAGTATAGAAAAAGTATATAAAATCAGAAATACTGATAATTTTCTATAGAAAAAAAAATCAGTATATAGATTATAATTGATTCGGAAATTATAAAAAATTTTATAGATCTAAATTTTGTTTCAACTGGAAAAATATCAACTATCAGAAAAAGTTATATTATTTTTTTATTAGATTTGACAGAAAAAAATTTAGTAAAAATATATATATATTATACCGAATAAATTGATATAATTATCGGTAATTATCTAGAATCGATATATTTTGATATTATCGATCTAGAAAAATACAATATAGTATTAAATATTTTTTGATTATATCAGTAAATTTAATTCCGGAACAGCAGATATCTATCGCGGTCTGTACAAAATTAATTCTAAACAGAATCAGCGGTCCAGAAATAGAATATCAGATAAAATTATAAATATAAATATTTTTGCAACAACAGAACAAAATCCGGAGATATCGGACAACAAACTACAAAACTATATTATGATATACTACAAATTACGACAAATTCTTTATACAACAGAAAAAAAAATACAGATATCTAAAAAATACCAAAAATACCAGAATATATTTGAATTACCAAAAAATATTAAATTTCCAGATTATAGTCTATTCGACTATAAGATTAGAATCAAAAAAGATAAAAAACCGATTTTTCGATCAATCTATTAACTTTTACTATTGGAAATAGAAATCTTGAAAAAATATATCGAGAAAAATTTTAAGAAATATATCCAGAAATTATTATTGTTAGCTGGATATCCAATTATTTTTGTACCAAAAAAGAAAAATAAACTGCGATTTTGTGTAGACTATCGGTATCTAAGTAAAATTATTATCAAAAACCGGTATCCACTATCTCTTATTCAAGAGATACAGAATTGTATCCAAAAAAGTATTTATTTTACTAAATACAATAGTACCAACGTATACAATCGTCTAAGAATCAAAAAAGATAATAAATGAAAAACAGTGTTCAGAACAAAATACAGGTATTTTGAGTACAGTAGTTTTCGAAATCAGTTTGATCTCGAACTCTTTCGACTTGATTGTTTCCTAGATAGACGGATTCTGATTGGATACTATTTTGGGTATTTCGACTTAGACCGTTCTCTACAAATAGTCAAAATATTTTACAATATATATTAAGTACCATCAGTGGTGTATTTTATATAAAATTTGCAGAATATACGGAACTATTTTTCTTTTTCGCTCGTTTTTGTATAATATTTAGGAATTTTATATACAACTGTTTTCTGTTTACCGTTATCTATACTACTGTAGCGATATAGTTTCAAAATTTTTATCTTCAAAATTTGTTTTTATCTGTAATATAATCGAGAATAAATTTTTCTGTATATCTGAAATAGCTGAACAGACTGAATATAGCAAACAGACTATTATCAGTATCCGCAATAATTTACAACAATTTGGAAGTTTATATATATTATAAATCTGAATAGAACGAAAACGAACTGTAATATCTCTGATAATTGAAATTTTCTGTAATTATCTATATAAAAAATCTGATCTCTATTTTGAAAAAATAGTTGTATTTCTATAGAATAAATTTCAGACTATAATTATAATCTCCAGTATTAGAAAAAATTTTATAGCAAAAAATTGATCTAAAAAAACTGTACAGAAATATACTAGAAAATAAAATACCGATTTGCGAAATTATTATTTATATAATTTTTCAGATTTCAAATTGTACTATCTGATCTATATTGATAAATCCGGATATAATAAATATATTGGATTCAAATAGATAGACTGAATACTATATAGTATTTTTTTGCAAATTATCTAATTTTATTATAATCAGAAATATCAGATATTATCTGTATATATACAGAATAGAATTATTCTATTGTAAATTTTTTGTAGTTCTACAGATATTACAGTATTCGAAAATTTTATAGTTCAACTACTCCAATATTACGGACAATAGTCAGAATCCAAATCTGTCTGATTATAGATAATATATTATTTTATCGGTCAGAAGAATTTGAACAGATATATACGAATACAGAGATAAAAATAGTATATTTGTTACTGTATTCACCGGATCTCAATCCAATTGAAGAATTTTTTGCTGAATTCAAGATATTTATTAAATATAATAGAAACTACTATAAGAAAGATCCAGAGCGAGATTTTGATATTTTTCTTGAATGGTATATTAATATGGTCGATGCGAAAGAAGAGAGTACCAATGGCTATTTTCGATATACAGGCCAGAATATAGAAGTTTTTGGTGTTTAGATACAAACCAAGTATCTATTACTGGCCAAATAGGATCTACTCGCTGAATAGAAAGAAGGCGGTGAATAGAGATATGTCTGCTGTACTCTCATATATATTTACAAATCGGTGGCTATATACTGCCTATGAGGTCATATCACAACCTTAACGCGCTTTAGTCTCATTGGAAAATGTAAACTGATTATTTCTGAAGAATTTTCGGAATAGATCTGCAGAAGAAAGTGGGTTCCTGCAAGCTATTCATCCACTAATCTCTATTGTCTAGCGGAGACCAGTCTTTGGTTTGAGGTCATAGGGCATGAATACGTGGCAATCCCAGAATGGTCCAGCGCTTTTTCTGTTCACGACGGAGAGTTAGGCTTAAATGGAACAGTTCTTCGATCTACTTAACTCATCCTTCATTTCTCTCCCCGCCTAAATTACACGGTCACCCTTCTTACAATGGCTCCCTACAGTCTATACTTGGAGACAAAACAATATGGGAATACTCTTTTTCACTATGCGAAAAATGAAGTCTTTTTATCATATTGCTACATGAGAAGCAATCTCGACGCTGCTTTTCTGCCCTTCCCTATATTCACAACAGCATCATTACTCTATAGACGAGCAGATTTTGATGTGGTGTTATATTCAATTGCTCGTAAGACTGCATAAACTGCATACACTCTCAACATCGGGGGCTTATGATAATGATTGATAGATGCCTTGGCCTACGGGTTTTTGTATGCTTACACTATAGATACTGCTAATAATGCAGAAGGTGGCGGCCTGGAAGATGAGATCAACAAACCTGATCGCCCGATCTTGTCTGAGACAACAACAGTAGCTGCAACGAAGGCTCGATTCTACATCTCAACTTTAGTGTGGATTATATACAGTTACTTCCTCGATGTTCATGAATGGACTCTGCTTTGGGTCGTCACAGTTTATATCTCATATGCCCTGCACGCAGCTAAATTTGGGCCTGCAAAAGACCTCTCTATGGCGCTAGGAACGATTGCGCAGCTGATGGCGTGCTGGGAGATAGGAGGTTCGGACATCGAAGTCGGATGGAGCTGGGTTAAAATAATTGCATTATGGGTGTTTTTTACTGTCGCAATCCAGGACTTCCGCGATGTTCCAGGCGACAGGGCTTGTGGCCGTTGGACTATGCCAATCCTACTAGGTGATGTCCTAGGTATGTTGATGTGCTCAATCGTGGGATCTATTCTGACATCATACATTAAGGTCGGATTTATACCTGTTGTGGACTTTTAGTATTTGAGGTGGGTTCTTCTATCTCGTGAACAGAGCATAATAATGCCACGAGCCAGTTCATGCTTGTTTCTTGAGGTACCTATGAGTTGGTTTTAGGAAATTACTAGCGTAGTGTTTTCTCTAACTCCCTTCTCCCCGAGCACTTCAATCGTTGAATGCTACCACCTGTTTCTGATCTACTTGGCAACTGGGGACTAGGCTAGTCACGACAATTTACTAATACGTCACTCCAGTATATATACTTGTTTCGTTGCGTCTTAGATTATCGATACGATAAGTCGACGGCAATTGTATCTACTGTTGTGGCAGCCTTGACCTTCGGACTGATATTCCGTGTGGCTTCGTTGAGGACAATCGAAAGTGACCGGGTTTCTTACAGATGGTACACAACCTTATACAACCTTCTGTTGATATCTACGTGTGTTTCCTTTGGAATCGGGTGAATTAGAGCTACAGTACTTTGGATTGAGAAGAGTATGGAATCGCATGATTGGTTGAGACAATCGAGTTGATATCTCGTTCTGTTTTCAGAACAGTCACCAGTTGTAGAAAACATAGGACCCCACTTCATGTTGAGAAAACCCCATAATGCTATCCTGGACCTGGAAATGAAAAGCAACTCTCCCGTGATGTGTTTGAATTGTGTGTTGTAAAATTCAATTGCACGCTATCTATTTGACCAGTGATTCATCATGGTCGCCTAGAAAACTCCATAATATATGAAAATCTCCACCCTCCAGTCTAGAGTATTTTATATATAGTAACTGCCTTCTTGGATTGCTCAGCCCACTTTCCGATGTCCTCGACGAAACGTCGAGCGATGTCTATTTGTATTCCTTTCTCAATAAAGAATTTTGGATCTTGGTCCTTGTAGACCTGCTCAAGATCGAGACCATTATCGAGTATTATATTATATATTTGCCGAAATACCGATTTGAGTATATTGTTTTCAATATTCGATATCTGCTATTTACTATATTCTTTTACGGCTATGTCTCTAGGACCAGAAATTTCCAATAGATCCAAGACTGTCTGTTCAACTGCGGTTTTGGGATCCGAGATATCTAATTCTTGGATATTAGATTGAAAGAGCAAGATATTATAGATATTGTAGAAAGAATAAGATATTCCAGTTCCAATAATTTGATTTTTTTTATATCTATCTTTTCTCTGTCTTTTTTGATTTTTTTTTCTGTATAATTTATTGTATACTGTTTCTAGTATATTTTTATAATCTTCTAGAAATCTGTTGTTTTCAATATGGATTATAAAATATTTTATATAATAAATTTTAAGTAGATAGTATTTTTTTTCTATTGAATCTATTCAACAATAAAATCTGTATAGATATATCGATAAATTGTATTATACAAAATTATAAATACTATACCAGATCGGTTTTTTTTTCTGAAATATATTTTTCTGTATTAAACTGTATATTTTGTTTACCGATTATTTTCTGTATAACGAATAATTTTTCTCTTTTTTTATTTTTCTGGTTGGAAGACTGAGAAGAATAATAACTGTCTATATAATTGAAACTAATTTTTATTCTAAATTTTTTATTTTTAGAAAAAAAATCGGACTATATCAGAAACTGTATTTCTATAACTGACTATATAATATCAATTGTTAAATTGTTTTGTCGGTTTGTATTTAATACAATTGTTTGTTAATACAACAATAACAGTATTATCAGATATTATCCGACAATAGCAGATAGTTTTCTGTCGAAATATTTTCTCTAGTTTTTTTTCCAATAAAAATTGCCAGAAAATAATGGATACCAAAACAATATCTTTTTCAGTATCTATTGATATTTTCTGATTATTGACTGTTATTTACTATTCTATACAGTAATAGATATAGATTGAAAATTTCTTATTATATATATATTTTTTTTCTATTTGTATAATAGAAAAAACCGGAGAGAATATAGACTATATTTATTTTTGGAGTCGAAACTATCTTCAAATATACAGAACCGAGATAGATTTAAAACTGAAGATATTGGATCGGGACTGATACAGTATCCAGATATTGGTATATAATCAGAATTCTTGGAACGTCTATATTAGTTTACGGAATAATCTATTTAGATTCGGGAATAGTAACAAATATATAAATAAAATATTTTGTATAAAATAAGATCCACGGAAAAAAAAGTAAATATTCTTCTCTACCAGAATTAGCTCTATACAGTATAAATACAGTCTTCTGTATAATAACTGGCGGAAGTACAGCGATACACAAAATACTGTACTGTATACAGAAAGAAAGAGAGAGAAATAGCAATTCAGAAAAAGAACTAGTGGAAAAACGGAGAGTAGACAGACAATTTTGCCAGATCGCCAGATCTCCAGATCTACCACGCAATTCTACAGGATTCGATATATTATTACAACTTCATTACAATATGTTTGACAACTTGGTATAGTTATTACCAACTGTTTTCTGCCCAATTAACAGAGCGGTGATACTAATCAGGATTAGTGTATCTCGGAATTATTTTCCGGGAATCAAGTGGAAAGAGTTTGGGGTCAAACTGATTTCGAAAACTACTGTATACGGTTATACCGTTCGGACTCACAAATACGCCTGCAGTATTTCAACGTTTTATCTTCAGTGTATTGGTGTGAAGACTAGTAGTAGGATTGACTAATAGTCTTAGTAGCAGAGGGGAGTAGTCCCAAATAGGAAATTTTCAAATTGTTGAGATTGAAATAAAATAGAGAAGATGGTTCTTTTCATCTAGGCCGGGGGGGGGTAACGGCCCTATTTATATTAATTTGACGATAGTGAATAGAATCAGTCATCTGATCTATTCTGAAAGAATTGCCACATAGTAAATTCTATTAGATTCCATATGGCGATTAGTGATATCATCACTGTCGGTAATTGTATTGATTACCATAGCCGATATTACTATAGTATAATATAGTATAGTATAGTATAGTATACAGTATATAGTATAGTATAGTATAATATTCAGACTATTGAATATTAAATAGTTTTTCTGTAATTTTTTTTTGAACAGTTTATTGACTGTAAATAATTTTTGAACAATAAGTTTTGTTTTGGATTTAAATCGATTATAAAAAAATTTCAATATTTTTTCAATAAAAAAATTTCAATATTTTTTCAATAAAAAAAATTTTTCGATTCCGGAAATTTGAAACAATCTATTAATAGAATTTATTTTATTTAATCAATATAAAACAAAATTAAATATAGATACTATCTAATCTATTTTTTGTTAATTTTGGATTATTTATAAACAATTTCAAATTATTATAATCAGAAAAAACTTTGAAATAATATCTATCTTTTTCTTCGAAATATTGTTATCAGTATTCAAAAAAATTAAACAATAATATACAGTTTTTAATTTGAAATAGTATAATTATATTCTATAGATATAGATTTTTTCGATCAGAATATAATTGGATACTATATTTTTCTATAAAATTGAAACAGTATTTCTATTATATTAAATTCTAAGATATCTGTTTCTATATAAATAAAATTTGCAAAATCAAAAAATTACAGTAATAATATTTTTATAAATATTCTAAATAGAATCCAAAATATTTTTGGTTTTTTTTGTACAAATTCTGATTTTGTTCTATTTATATTTTTTTCAAAAATTCAGTAAAACAATAAATAAATAATTTTGGATAAATTACCGATAAAAATTACAGAAATCCAGAAATATCTATATATTGTAATAGATTCAAAATAATTTCGATTTATTATCGATCTATAACTATTTTCTATTGATCTATAATAGATCCGAAAAATTCAATTTTAGATTGATAAAATATATATTTAGCAGATTTTGCAAAAAATTGAATTTTTTGTAGTTTTTCAAATATTTTTCGAAAATAAATTGTATATTTTTTTTGCAGATTTTTAAAAAGATCAGTATATTATTTAGATATATAATACGAATAATATCTATCAGTTTTACAAATATGGTATAGATATAATTCTGAAATATTATTGAAATATTGATCAAATCAAATAATATAACTATATATTTGTATTACAGAATCTCTGACAATAAAAAGACAATTTTGTTGAAACAGTATAGTATAAGATCTTGTATCTGAATAAAATATTCTTGGTACTACAATTCTGTTTTGGACACAAATATATATCGAAGTATCTATATAATCAGTTGGCTGAATAATTTTGTTTGTATATAAAGGATTTCTTAAAAATTCTTCAAGAATCAGTTTTTCTGTATTGTACTAAATAATCGAATTGAGTTTCTATTCTTTCTCTATTATTCTTTTATCTAGTCAATAAATACTAGTTTGAATTTTAGTTGTATCACAATTTGCAGTATCTGTAACAGATACAAAATACAGGTTTCTATTTTTTGTTTTTGTTAATTCTGATACAATAATATATATTCTGAATATCTATTTTACTAAAAGATTTAATATCCGATAGACAATCAAAAATTTCTAAAATAAAAAATAAAAAATGTCTGTTTTTAACAGAAATTTTATTCAATTCTCGATAATCTATATATAATCAAAAAAAAATTAAAAATTAAAAATGAAAAATTAAATAAATAAGAAATAAATTCAGGATTTGTAGAGAATTTGATTTAACTGTTTTTCAGATTTTTATCAAAATATTTTTGTAAAATTTTCAATTCTGTCTATAAAAAATATATAAATAGATTTATAAAAAAATACAGTATTTTTTCGAAATTCAATTTTAAAATCTATTTTTTGGAAAAATAATCTGTAAATTTTGTATCTGAGATATATTTTTATATTCTATAAATTTTGAAAAAAATTCGATTCCGATTCGGTATTGAATTATATTTATTTTTATCGGAAAATAATAGATTATTTTTAGAAAATTGAAAAATTGTATATATATAAATTTTTTTCCGATAAATTTTACTGAATTGATATATTATAAATATTTCTATTTTAAATAATTTATTTTCAAATTATCAACAATTTTATTACAGAATTAATATAATACAATAGTTTTTTAAAATTTTATTAAATAAAAATACTAAAAATCTGTTAAATTTCGGATTTCTATCAATTACAATATATAGTTATTTTATAGTTTTTTCAGTATTTTTTGAATTTTTGAAAATAATAGAAATAGTTCAGATACTGTAAATAAATATTTTTGTATTTTCAATAATTTCGAAAATAGATACTGTAAATTCTGTTTTCTAAAATAGATATTTTTTCGCGAATTCGATACTAATCAGATTAATATCTGTATATATATTCAGATCTGTATATATTTCGATATTGTTTTTAATATAAATCGGAATATGAATTTATATAGTTGTTTCTACTAAAAAATATAAATCTGAATCTGTAGAATCTATTCCGATTTTTTTCTATCGATTTGTAATGGAATTATTTTTTATTTATTGAATTTTTTGAAATTTGTTGAATTTTAGAATATTCTGAATATATATTTTTGTCTGTAATTATAGTATTCTATATTGGAGAATCTTTTTCCGGAATCTGAAAATAGATAATTGTTTCAAAAAAGATTCGAATCTGTTTTGTAATTGATTTTTTATTATTTCGAAAAAAGAAAATTATTATTTTTCTGATTTGATTGATTTATAGAATATTTTAAATATTGATTATAATTCTGAAAATAATTAGAATTATTATTATTATTATTTTTTATTATATATATATATCAGATATTGTTTTTTTTAATAAAATATTAGTATTTGTCAGTAGTATTGATCTATTTTTTATAATAGAAACTGGATATATATTGTTTTTAATTCTGATAGTAAAATATTGATTCAACTTAGATAAAAATTATACAGTAATTTTTTCGGAAATAAATATCTGATAATATTTATAGTTTTTGAATCTATTATAAAAATTCTATAGATTTTTTTCCAATTTCTGTCAAAATTTATTATATTTAAATATTTTTTTTCGAAATTCTGTAAATTATAGATAAAAATTTGAATTTATTCTAAAAAATATTTTTATATATTAGTAATCGGATTAAATTGTTTTTAAATACAATATAATATTTATATATTTCGATAATAGATATTTAAATATTGTATTATTTTATTGATTTTGATATTATTTATTCAATAGATATTAGAATTATTTTCAAAAATTATATTTAGATTATTGATTCAGAATTTTTTTTCTATTATATAGATTTAATAATAAAATTTGTAATTTTAATATTTTTGATTTTACTAAATTTCGAATACAAATTAATATCAAAACAAAATAAAAATATCGATTTCTAAATTTTTTTTCAAAAAATCTATTATATTTTTTGTTTTCAATTATCTTCTGAAAAAAATTTTTTGGATATTCCTGTTTTCTGAAAATTTATTCGAAAAATTCGAGAATTTAATTCTTATTTTTATTGATTTTGTTAAATATTTCTGTTATTGAATCAAAATCGATTTATTTTATTTTTTTTCGAATCGAGATATCCGGATTAGTTATTTTATTCTAAATAATTTTTCCAAAATTGATTTTAGATACCGGTTCAATTTTATATTCAGAAATCGGACTGAATTGGATACAAATCGAATATAATTTCTATCAGATTATCAATATTGTGAGGACTAGTAGTAGGGTTGACTAGTAGTCTTAGTAGCAGAGGAGAGTAGTTCCAAATAGGAAATTTTAAAATTGTCGAGACTGAAACGTATTACCAGACTACCAAGAAACTACACTCGAGAACAAAAGATCGACAATAAACAGAGAAAAATACGATTCCAGCAAAAGAAAAGAATTGAATCCGAATCTCAGTCTGATATAGCAATCTCGGACGATTCTGCAACCGAAAACGACGATCTCGATATCAGCAATTTGGTGAAGAAACTGGTCAAATTCAGACAAGAGATCCGACAGCAAAAGAAACTGCATAGAGCAAAATTACAGAAAACTCCAAAAATTTTTCAGAAAAACCAAAAACAATTTGGTATCGTTTTTGCAGATATTCGATATAAATACAGATTCTGACAGATAACTCCATAATACTGCAATTCTATTCCGAGATATAGTTCCCGAGTTACTATTATAAAATTCTTCGCGAAATTCAATTTTCTATAAAAAAATCAGGATTTCGGTTTTATACAAATATTGTCTGTATATCTCTGTTCAGCTATTCAAACAATATACAGAATTCCTCGATATCGAATACAATATCAACTATATTCATCGATATAATATATTGTACGATCGATATTTCAAAAATAATAGAAAACAAAATCGAAAAAATATCCGCAGATCCAATCCGGTCGGCGATTGAAACAGAAATCCGGATAATAGAAAATAAACTATATTGATACTATCAGGCTGTTATTGTAGATCCGAAAAATATCAAATAAATCAAAATAGTATACTGTAATAAAAATAAATATCAATTGATTAAAGAGATAGCAGAAATTAAAATCGGTACAGAAATCCGAATATTCTGTAACAAATTCTATCCGATCAAAATTGACAGTATCAACAAAATTGCTGTATTAAATTAAAAAAAATCTGAATCGAGATAGTAGTAGTTTTCAGTTAAAAAAAATAAAACTACTTTGTCAAAATTGTATAATTCAGCAGAAAAAACAGCAATATCCGATAATTTCTGATCAAATAAGTTTTTTATACTGGAGAAAAATCCGGTATAATCAGTATTTTCGAATACTGACTACAGTCAATACAATATTACAATTATCAAAAAATTGATTATAAAATTTTCCAGTATAAAAATATTCAGAAATATATAAAATATATTATAGAAAACTATTGTTGCAGTAACTAAACCTGGACATCCGCTCATGAGCGGATTTTATAAGCGGTTCATAATGAGGGTATTAGCGGGATTTTTGAAAATCGGTTTATGGTATAAGCGGTTCAAGAAACAAGAAACCGCTCAAAAGATAGAATGAAGCTAGTTCTTGGCAAAATTGTATAATTATACAAAATCTTGGCAGTAATACAGTATTATATAGTCAGTAGTAGACCTCGCCGAAACCCAAGAGTATATCCGAATCCGCTGCCCGAGCTCTAGAACAAGAATATAGATTCGTATTCTTGTCCAAATAGATCTCGGGTATAGACAGAGTACGGTATACTGTATCCAAAAATAAGAATATAGAAATTTGTTTTTGTCTGAATAGATTTCGGATATAGACAGAATACAGTATACCGAATTTTAGAACAAAAATATAGAAATTTATCTATATCCGAATAGATCTCAGACAAAAACAGAATACAGTATACTGTATTCTAGAATATAGATGTAAATTTATATTTTTATTTTTTTGTCCGAATAGATTCGGATACAAATATTCTAGTAGTATCTAAAAATATCTGAAAATAGTAATTTTATAAATTTTATAAATTTTGTAGTATTTTTTGTATTTTATTAATAATTTTAAAGCAAAGCCAAAAAAATAATTACACAATAGTCTGATTTTTATTTCAAAACAAAATAAATAATTATTAATACTAATAATATTTATAAAAATATATTATAGATACTATTACAAATATTATTATTGTTATTGTTATTGTTATTATTACTATTAGTATAAAAACAAAAATACAAATCTAACAAAATAGTTTTATATATTTTCTATTTTTTCTATTTTCTCTATTTTTTTATCGGTTCTATTCTGTAAATTTTGTTGATAGAAAAAAAAACCTACTATATATACAGTATTTTTTTATTCTAACTGATAGAATATTACAAAATATTTGATTTATATATTTATATATTAGATATATATTATTTCTACTACTGTATTTTTGTTTAGACCGAAAAAAATATCAAATTCTGAAACCATTCCGGCTATATATCAACAGAATTGTTTTATTAAATATTTGGTAATCAAATTTTTAAATAAAAAAACAACAGAAAAAAAAAACAGAATCTGATTTTTCTGGATAAAATTTATTGCAGTATACTACCGAAAAATCTAACTATAAATCAGATTTAGAAATATCGAAATTTTTATAATTTTTACCGATATTAATAAACTATATTAGAATAGTTTGACAAATAATAATTGTAGAACTGATCAATCTGTAAAAAATAGTAGATAATATAAATTTTATATTTTCTATCTGGTAGACTATATATTTTCAGTTAATATTGAAAACAGAAATATTGTTAGATATCTATATTTAAAAATAAATAAATTGAGCAAAACTATTAATTAGATAGTAGTATTAATTGATAACAGTATATTTATTAAATATTTTCTATTATATTTTCAATTTTTGTATATTATATATTTTTAATAGAATTTTGATATAGTTAATATTGTTTTCAGTTGTCAGAAAAATAGATTTCTAGAAAATATTGATATTTTGGTCTATTTAATATATATTACAAATATTAATATTAATATACTGAAAATCGATAATTTTGTTTGAACAGATATTTTTGATATAATAAAATAATAAAATTAATTATTAAATATAATTAAAACAGAAATAAATATATATAAAATAGTAGGTAATACTTAACCGGATTATCTATTGAATAATCAAATACTATATATTATATTATTAATTTTAATATTTTTGTTAGTTAGTAAAATTTTATTTATTGAAATAATAATTGTATAGAATATATTTTTGATAAATAAAAAAATTATTGATAGAACTATTAGACTATTCAGCTGATAAATAGAAAAAAAAATCTGATAAAACAATATTTCTATTTTCTACAAAAAAATTGCAAATAGAAAAATCTGACTGTTCGATAATATTATTATATATATAGTAGATTATAGTCTGAATAATTAAATAAATAAATATTTTCAGTCAATCTGTAATTAGAAAAATAGATTATTAATAAATAAATATATAGAAATTATTTTCGAAAAAAAAATTATTCTTCGGCCGAAATAATTTCGGATTTTTTTTTGAATAAATTCCAATTATTACTATTATAATAAATCAGAAATATATATTTTGTTGACTGTTTGTAATTTTTGAAATTATTAAATATACTAAATAGTTCAAAATTTTTTTTATATATTCTGTATAAAAATTAATAGATAAAATATTTTTTTGATCTATAATTAGTTTAATTGTAGTACAAAATATAATCAATTATTTATTCTAAATAAATTTATCAGTAATATACAAAACAGAATCTATTCAGTTTGGCTAATAATACAAAAATAATTTATTACTATATATTAATCAAAATTATAGAATTGATTATTATTTTTTATTATTATCGATATTATTTTCAATATTGATATTATTACTAATATTTATATCAGAATCGATATTCTGATCAATATAAAAATTAAAATTATTATTAATTTCCAAATTAATAGAAAAATTGATATTGTCAGTAAAATCAGCAAAACAAAAACAAAATATAGAAAAATTTAAATTTATCAGTCTGTATCTATATCAAAAATTTTGTAAAAAACAGAATTACAGTCGGAATTAATATTTTTAATATCAATATTCAGATCAGAATTGAAAATTATAGATTTTCCAGATATAGATATAGTTATATTATTATTGAAAAAAAAATTATCAGTACTATTAATACTATTAGAAAAAAAAATAGAAAAAACAAAAATATCAGTAATAATTAGAAAAAAATTATTTTCAAATTTTCTACTGTAAATAAAATTATTAATCAATATTTACAATTTCTGATTGATAAATTATATTTGATTTAGTAGAAAAAAAAATTATTTTGAACTGTTTTTTAAAATTATTCTAAATCAGTTCTGATATTATCCGGAAATTTCAATCTAAATTAATCAGTCAGAAAATAGTTGTATTATTTAATATCAGAATTTAATTATCAAAAAAAAATTACAATTATATTTATTCAGTATAGAAAAAATCAGCTAAATTATTGTTTTTGATCTGATATTTTTCTATAAAACAATAGATATCTGTTTACCGAATCTGACTACAAATTACTGATATATATATTCGATATAGATATAGTTTTTTTTTCTAGTATTTAATAATTTGATATATATCTGTTCAGTAAATACAGAATATTTTCTGATTTTTGAATTTTTATCAAAAAATATATTTTTCGATAAATATAAATAATTGACCAATTCGAAATTCGGTCTGCTGATAATAAATTAATATATATTCAAATATATAATTTAATATTAAATAGATTATATTAATAGATATAGTAAAAATAGTTCTGAATATTTTACCAAATCTATAACAGATAAAAATGATATCAATCTGTAATATAGAAAAATTGTTTATATCGAATTTTTATCAAATAAACAGATTATCGGTGTATAGTATATCGATATTTTTAATTTTTGTATTGTCAATATTATTAATAAATAAATTTATAATATTATTGTTATTTTTGTATAGTACAAATATTTACTGATTTTTAATTATAGTATATACAGTAATTTTTATTTTCTACTAATCTATTAATTTGAATCAAAAAAATTAAAAATTCCAAAAAAATAATAAAAAAATATAAATAAAATTTAATCAGCAAAAAAAAAATCTGAATTTAATATATTCAAAAAATTAAAAAAATAGATCAATATCGGATAGATAATATAGTAGATATCAGATAAAAATATTAAATACAGTATAACAGACAGAAAAAAATACAATTTACAATAAAAATAGTAATTTCTACTATAATACAGTAAAAAAATTGAAAAAAAAAAGGTTAGAAAAAAAAATTTATATAGAATCAGAATTCTGAATTTCAATTAGAAAATTGTAAAACTATTCAGAAAGTAATTATAGTAATATATTATTATTACTGATATTGTTGTTGATATTATCAATTTTTTTGTTTACTGTTTAATCTATATCAGTTTTATTGTTCTGATACAATTTTTTTAATATACAGTCAGATATCTGAATCAGCAGTTATATATTCTGATTATCAATATTCAAAATTAGTAAATATAGATCCAAAATATCTAATATCTGATTATTACTATTCTATTTATTATTACTAATATAGTTGATATTTTTTCTCCTCAGTTCAAAAATATTTATTTGTATTATCAAAATTTTTAATAAAAACAAATTTTTGTTTTTCAATATTTAATCTAATAATACAAAAATAAAATATCAGTTTACAAATAGTAGAAAAATTTAGTAATTTCCAACAATAATAATAGATATTGCAATAAAAATTAAATAATTGTTCTATTTCTATTCTATTTACAGAAATAGACAGTATATTTTGTACAATAACTGATAAAATTGAATATTGTATTTGATAAATTTTTCAGAATTACTATAGATAAATATATATATTCAATACTACTGAATAATAATTATAGAATCAATATTAGTCTGATCGAAATAAAAATAAAAATATATATAAAAATATATATCAGTACTATAATAGAAATCTAATTTATTTTATTCTAACTATATTGATAACAATATATTATAATTTTTGGATCTGGATATTAATAATATTACTAAATTAGACAATAGTAGCTGTTAAACTTTAGCTAAAATTCGATTATATTATAGATTTTGATATATATATATATTCACTAATATAGATTAGATATATATTTTAGATATATATTTTAGATATATATTTTAGATAATATAGATAATTTTATCAATCTGAATATTTTTTGAAATACTACAGTTTGTTCTAAAATATCAGAATTGTATTATATATAAAAATATTCCAAATCAGATTCAGTAGTTATTTAATAATATTGATTAAATTTACTACTAATATAATATAATATATTTAGTATTTTATTATACTATAAAATTTTTTTGTACTGTATTTGTTTAATAAATATTTTAATATATTTAAACAATTTGTTATAAAAACAGAAAATATAATAGATAGTAATATTTTTTGTTATTGAAATATAATAAATAAATAGTCTATTTGATATTATTTATCGGAATTTAGTTTTATTGTATTCAGATTTTTCTGATTACAATATTTATCAAAATATTTCTATAAATATTTAATACAATATACTATTAAATAGATTGAATTCTATCGAAAATATATATATTTTAAATAAATATAAACAATTACAGATAAAAATCTAAAAAACTATTATTTATATACTGCAATTTTAGAAAAAAAATTCTGTATAAATTACTACTGTTAATTAAAACTATAAAATTATATATCTAACAAAAATAAAATATTAGTAATACAAATATTATTGAAAAATTTTTTTGGCTAAAAACTTGTTAATATAGTAAAAATTTTGATTTCTGGATCAGAATCCAGAATATAATTATCAGTTGACAATAGAATTTTTTATTTAACTGTTTTTTGATTTGGTTTTTATTTAAATAAATATAATATTCAAATTAAACTGAATTATATAAATTAAATAAAATAATTGTATAAAATTGATATTATAATTTTTTTTATAATTTTGATCAAAATTTATTATTACTAATATTATCAGAAATTACTATTATAATTCAATTTTATATATTATATTTTTCTAGTATTTTGTTTATCAAAATTTCTATAAAATAGATATCTGTATACTGTTTTTGCAAAAATCTAAATTCCAGAAAATCTTTTTAATATTTCCAGTTAGTATTGATAAAATAAACAATAGTAATTAAAAAAAAATTAATTGAATAACAATATTTAATAATCAAAACTAAATAAAAATTTGATATTTAACAATAGTTTACTTAAAATCTGATTTTACTGATTTTTTATCAATTTTTTGAAATAGCTATAAACTGTTTTTTCTGAAATGTAATTGATAAAATAGAAAATATTAAATCTATCAAACTTTTCTATACAGATTATTCAATAATAATAAATAAAAAAATCAAATTTGAAATAGCAATTACTAATTGTTTTATCTATTGATTTTCGGAATAAAAATCAAATTGTTGATATATAGTATATTAATAATAACTATTATTAGTAGTATAAAAAAAATTTTGTATTTGATTTTATCTGATTATTAATTTATTTTTTAACAAAAATTGACAGAAATATTTTTTTGAACAGACAATATATATAATATTTCTGTTGTATATTTGATTTCTGTAATTGATAGAATAGATATACTAATATACTATTGAGATTCCGGAACTACTATCTTGGTAGATTACGACCACCGTACAGATATTCTGAGTACCAGAATATCTGTATATAATCGAACGGATATATATTTATCTATTCGTATATAATACCGCTAGCCGAGTACAATATCAAAATATATAATTTTATTTCTTAGATTTTATATAGTAGTATATTCTACTGAGATTAATTTTCTACGGTTGATCCGAAAAAAATTTTATCGCTGTAACTACGAACAAAAAGATCTGTTCTATCTTTTATCAGAACAGCGAGATTCTGATTGAGAAAATCTATAAACAGATATTGCTGTTATTTTTTTTGTTAATATCCAGATTGTATCAGAGACAATACTATTGAAATACAACAGATATAAATATAAAACCGGATCGATTTGATATTCTAAATTTCGAATAAATTGTACAATTGTATCAGTTTATATCAGTAGTATAACAATCGACAATAATATCAACAGATATAATTGGTCGAAATATTTGGAATAATATAATATAAATATATTTTTCCGACTAAAAATAGAAAAAAGATCGGAATTTTTTACTACCGATATCAGAAAATAAAACAGATAATATTGGTCTGGAAATAAATAAAAAAAAAAATATAGTCAACCGGATCCAAATATTTCCGGTCAATATTGTAGTTCAAATCTAAAAAATTATTTATATCAGATATTTTCAACTATTTACAATATTTTAATAAAATATTCAAATTTTTTGTTTTTTTAGTTCTGATACTGAACAGATTTTATTGTTTTTTTTTTCCGATATAATTTAAAATTATCGAATATTTTTTGATAATTCTAGAAATTATATAATTGAATATATTCAGATAATAAAACAGTCTATATAGTTTATTAAAAATATAAATCTGATTACTGTAAAAATAACTATATTAGAATAGAAATCTCTGATTTTGTATCTATTAAATTGATTAGTATAAAATAAAATTAAAAAAATTTTATTGAAAAAAATCAAATCTATTTATAATTATAATAGTATAGTTTTTTATAATACTATATATTAGTTTCTGTATAACTATAAACAGTTTTTTATCGAAACTGAATATTTTGCAGTAACTATATTGAAAAACAAAAATAAAATTATATATATCTATAGAATATTTGTTAAATATATCAATAATATATAGATTGTATACAAAAAATAATAAAATCTAGTTTTTAAAAATCCGATTATAATTTAAAAAAATTTTAAATACTGACTGATATAAAAATTTGGTAAATATTTAAAAAAAACTAAAAAATAGAAAAAATTTATCCGGATATTATAGAAAAATAATCAATTATTTACAGAATATATTATTAATAAATAGAATACTATTATCGATTGTAAAAATATTACAATTATAAAAAATATTTTTATTCAATTTTTTTTTATAGATATAAAAACAAATTTATAACAGAAATAGAAAAAAAAATATAAATAATTAACTATATTAAATAGAATTGTTGAATAATTTATTGTCTATAAATACAGTACAATAGTTACCGATTATATTAATTGTAAATCAATTATAGATAGTAATAATTCTATAGATCTAAATACTATATTTATAGTTTTAGAAAATTTTCAATCAAAATAATTTTGTATAAATATTGTATATTTTTACTATAAACAATAAAAAATATATATATTGTAAATACCGGATACAAAAAATATAGTTTAATCAATTAAATACAACCGGAAAAAAATCGAAAAATTAGAAAAATCTAACAATATTGAAATATTTATTAATTATCTAAAAAAGATTTCTACTGTTCCAGAATTTCTGGATTTTCTGGATCTGTATAATTCCGGATTTTGAATCCAGATTTTGTTATTAGTTATAGAAAATTTATTATTATTCTACTATACTATAATTAGACTACTAAAAAATACTGTAATTATTTGTATACTGTTGAACAGTAGAATTTTATATATTTTTATTTTTTTAAAAATATTGAAACAGATACTGTATAATATATCTGAATATTTCGGAATAATTTTCCAAATTTGTATATTAGACAACCGAATTCTATATATTACAGCTGTAGTATATATATCTATAATTCTGGAAATATAGTAAAATTATCTGAAAATATAGATTCTAGATTTTCTGAATTATCAGTTTATACTGGAAAAAATTTTTTTCAAATATCAGAATCTGTAGATTGATTAAATAATTTTTAAAATAAAATTATAAAATTGTTATTAAATTTATATAATTGATACTATTTCTAGTTACAATTCTATTTTTCCGGACAATTTTGTTTTCAATTTTATAAATATTAAATAAACTATAAAAATCTTGTCGAAAAAACTATATAAATCTATATTTTTATTATATAAACAATCAAAAAAAAAATAAATCAATTATAAATAATAAATTATTTCAATATACAGATTCGAATATTCAGAAAATTATATATTTTTATTCAGATATATTTTGAGAATTATTACTATTTGATTTTTTTCCGGATCGATCTATTTTTTACAAAATTAATACAAAAAATATTTTTTCAGTCAATATCAATATATATTTTTTATCAGATAAAAAATTCTATAAACAGAAATACCAGATTGAAAATCTATTCTATAAAAATCTAATTTATCTGTTTTCAAATATTTAGAATTTTCTGATTATTTTTATTTATAAATCTGATAAATTATAGTATATATATATCGATTATCGAATATTAAATCGATTGTCTGAAAAAAACAGATATTTTCTACCGAAAATTCAGAAATTATTGAATTATATAGATATATTCAAAATATTATCAAAAATCGATTTTGTATTAGAATACTAATAGATCTATATAGATCAGAATTCGATTTCTAAAACTGTATTCAATACTATTTGAAACAAATATAAATAGTTTATAATATTGTTTAGACTGTACAATATTTCTGTAATTTTTCAGATAATTATAAATAAAATATTCTGATTCTATTTGGATCAGTTTGTAATAATATATCTGAACAATATATTTATTTATTTCCGGAATTTTGATAAATATCGAAAATATTTATAAATAGTATTAAATATATTACAGAAAAATCAGCTGATTATTTAGTTATATAAATATTTGATTATTATATATAAATTAGAATTCTGTAATTATATTATTGATAATAGAAAAATATATTCTGTTTCTGTCAAAATTGATATTGTAAAATTGTAATCGAAATCGATTAATATATATAAAATTTATCAGTTTGTAGATTTTGTAATTTATTATCGATATTTTATTTATAATTTTATATATATTTATATACTGTTATACAATTTATTCAAAAAATCTGATAGAATATTACAGTACTAAAAATTTTATTCAGTTAATTAGATAGTTATATATAAAAATATTTTCTGTATTTTAAAAAAAAAATTTATCGAAATTCCAGTTTTTATTTAGATAGATTGTTTTAAATTATTTATTATCGAAATAAATATATTCAAATAGACTATCGGAATAGTATTGTTATAAAAAAAAAAAAAAAAAAAAATAATTAAATTTTTATTTAATAAAAAAAAAATA
>Ga0102593_1001123_pt1 | contig 29380 bp, 30 predicted proteins | sample AraplaCol_mMS_r2_2_FD_76862 | JGI IMG/M metagenome (GOLD analysis project Ga0102593, IMG submission 76862) | Arabidopsis root microbial communities from North Carolina, USA - plate scrape MF_Col_mMS_r2 (SPADES assembly) (version 2) | ecosystem: Host-associated > Plants > Roots > Endosphere...
GTTGCACGGATGATCCTGTGGCATGAGGGTGGACTGTAAGAGAATGTTGATGCTCTGGCCGCAGAGCTTCGACTGATCCCATTTCCAGACAAGTTCCTCAGTTTTCGCATACAGGAAAGGGAGCTTATTCACGGATTGTTGCGAGGGGCACGGATCTGCCAGGGAGGGTTTGTCTGGTTCATCGTCAGCTTCTTTGTCATGAATGTTGGAAATTAGATGCAGTACACACTGAGAGACTTTTTGCGGAATGAATCGAAGTCCGATTTTGAGAAACTAGATAGATGCTCGCCATTTTGATCCATATTCGTTGAGTAGAGTCCCAGGAGTCGCAAGGCAAAGTAATCTATACAGGTTTGGAAGTGCGAAATTGCCGATCCAGAACACTGTAAGCGAGAAGCCTTTTTAAATGAACATCAAAGAAAACCATCTAGCAAAGACTATTCAACTGCAAGGTTAGAGCATTTGGCTGACCGTGAAAAACGCTGTTAAGTGAACTGGGCAGCTAACTGCACATAGACCGATGCCGCGAAGACCCTTTTCAACCCACTTTCTCACCGGGCATGTAGCGTTTATGAATGTTAAGACAGGCTCCTAGCATTTTTAGAATTAGCTTTCTGGAATTTGAATTGACCTGCATAATGTTGATCAATACCAAGGCATCGATCATTTCCATCTTAGCACTGCGTACGTTGAAGCTTTCTTCAGCCCAAAAAAAAAGAATTTGGTTCAGGAATAATTGTACGTTCACTAACTTACTTGTCAACTATTCCTCCCAGGTTGAATTAAATTTGATTTTGAGGATTAACTAGATCTCGAAGTACAATATGCCGAATCCATTAACCTGACCGAGTCTTTGTCTCCGGCCCGGGAGCAACATGAAACACACTTACATAGAATTTATCCGAGCTACCATTCCACCAACTTTCCTGCCACGCTTTCACATGAAACATTTCGGTCACTACAACTCGATCGGGCTTTGACAGCATAATGCCGGGGACATTTTTGAAATTCTCATTCAAACCCTGGATCGGATGCCTGTCGTAAAAGACAGTGGCCAAGAGAGTGGCCAGATGAAGGTGACTGCAGTTCTCGGGCGGCTTGATCCCTAACGCATCCAGCGATATCTTCGGAAGAAGGAATGGGTTTAGCACTTGAAACGCCTGGGTGTAATAATTTATGACTTCCACCCTGTTGCGGATATTGATTTCCTGGGCTGACACCGAAGCGACTCGGATTTCCTCGTTGTGGAATGCTCTCTGAAGATCCAGTAGAATGGCCTGCAGCTCTCCCACAGACAGTTTCGGGGGAGAAGATTGGCGATTTTCTTAATTGGTCCAGCATAATGAAGAAAAATGACTCATCGCGTGCCCAGATCTCTTTCGACTCATAGCCCCGTATGTGGTTAGTACTAATGCCCATGAATGCGTAGCATATCAGAGCAACACTGGCCCCGACCCCAAAAGGTCGATACGGCGCAAGAGGTTGCTCAAAGCATGCTTGGAGAAGGCTAGACCCTTTTGTTGCATATCGTCCGAGAAGGAACAAGATATATCGGATCTGCACTTCCAAATCTTCACATGACACGGTATGCAATCCCTGAGAATCGGTTAAAGCATCGCGAATATCAATGAGCCAGGGTTGCAACCCACTATGCTGCAAGACGAAGCTTTGCTCCCAGTCCTGAACACGACGGTATATAATGGGCCATAAAAGATCCTTATCATTAAGGAACATAGCACTAATCGAATCAACTGGCCTTCCATGGTGGCTCTTTTCCAAAGGCAGCCAGAAGGTGTTAGGCCACCTGACAGCCGACACGATGAGCCATCGCTCCACCAGGCAGTTCTCCATGGGTCAGTGGGCGCTGTGAAGCTGCTATTGAGGCGGAAAGATCGTGATCTGGCGACGATTGACCGAAATGGTCATACGGCACTCCATCTTGCTGTCCGCAGCCGACTCTTGGATGTGGTCGATCTGATTCTTTGGCATCCACGGACAGACGTGAACTGTATAGGCAATGATGGCAACATCCCACTCTGGTGGTCGACGTATCTATTCTATGATGAGATCACCGAGAGATTGTTGGCTGTAAAGGGCGTTGACGTCAATTTAGTTGGCGGCTACGGTCGATTGAACGCACCGTCGACATCGCTGCACCATGTCGCAACACGATTGGGTACCGCAGCTTTGAAGCAGCTCGTCGTGTTGGTCCCCGGGAACTACCTCAACGTCTGTATCGAGAGGCAAACCCCCTTTTCTGCTGCCGCTACCGCATGAAGAGCCACCAACATGAAATCCTCTTGGGCACAAGAGGTGTAGAAATCAATGCCGAGGGAGAGTTGATGGATCCACCACTGTGCCAAGCAGCAGCGGGAGGCCACTGTTGAGATAGGTAGTTGCTATGTTCTTGTTGAGGTTACTATCAAAAGCGGGATCCACGTCTATTTAAATGTCCATTGCTAGTCTTGCCATAGGCTTTGACCACCGTGATACTCAATAATTCAATTCACATTATTCATATTCGCAAATATTTATGAGTATCACATAACTTTAACAACTGGGTATCTCACTGACCTTTCGTTCATAAAATTTAATGTCAAATATAAGCAGCCTAGTGATGATAAGGCAGGTCGATTCTAAAGTGCATGACAGGTCCGGGTCCGTTCATACCGAAGAATAGCTGGCGAAATCGAGCAATGCTCGGTATTCTTTGCTTCAAGATGACAAGAGAATGCGGAGAATGACCGTTCCGCTGGCGAGAGTTCGAGTAAGTATAGCATTGCACCGATCCCTTACTCCTGTGTCGAGGCAATGATCGTTGCGAATGATGAGAGCCTCAGGACAGATAATTATTCAATTGCAGCTGGCTCCACATCTACCCCTCAGACTGACGCAGTATTCGGCGGTATCACGGCTTTTCTTGATAATACAGCATATTAAAGACTTAGTCACTGTTGGCACCCGTTTCAACACTCACTTGAAGCGGTAACACAGATAAGCGCCTACGACACGGTCCAAAATTTATCCACAAGACCTGTTATAGACTTTATCACTGGAGGTGGTGGCACAACAGCGGCTGCCCCAGTCTATTCTATTCACTGATCCGGAACAATTATTATACTGGTCAAATGTTAAATGTTGTTGATTCGTCTTTTTTTTGAGGCGTCCACGCGAGGCCGAGGTCTGAGTTGAATGTTTGTGAGTGCCTATGTGCAGTGACGGATCTAACGTCTGTTCAATTCAACATCTTTTTTTCCTGGATGTTCTCACAGATTGGCATTTGGTAACCATGTGGCTTATCAGGGTTGGAAATATTATTTTCTTTCTTGTTTAAGTTGATCAATGCCACAGGTTGCTACCACCCTAGACCATTGAACTATGTACTTAGTCACAATTACCCAACCTATGATATTGTGTCTTAATTCATAGTTATGGAGTAAGACCAGAACTGGAAATATAAACGCATAATACAGCCACCAAGAAAAGTGAAAGATTGGGGGAGTGATCGGAAGGGCCAGCAGCTGGTGAGCAGGATGATGTGGAGAACATCAAAGCGAAAATTGAGACAAAACATGAACTTTGGAGAATTGGAATGGAGATTTATTGCTGGTAATACTGATATACCGTAAAGATTGGGAGCGATAAACAGACTTGCAAGAGAAAAGTCTTCCCAGGCTTAGCTATTAATAAAGGGAATAAATCATGTCTAAGTAAAAATATGGGTTTAATATAAGTGAAGTAAACCAAAATAATCAGCAGACGTCAATTTGGTCGAATAGGCAAGTCAAAGATTTTGGTCCGTATCGATGTTCTTAACGTCTTTCTTAGTAATTGCTCTCCCTCTCCTCTTTTTCGCTTCGTCTTCATCCCTTCACGTGGGCATACCGCATTGCTTTCACATGATCCAATACTTAATTTCGCGCCAGGACCGCAAGGACTATACTCCTCTCCGGGGATGAGAATCCATATTAAACCATTCAAGGCTTTCCATATCTTGATCTTCAAACTCAACAGACTGCGATCAATCAGAAGCCATCAGGAATATCTAAGGAGGATTGTGCTACTGAAATCTTACTCTGTCAAAATCTGTTAAGACATATGGCAGTTCTTCCTTTGTCAATCTCGGCCAATATGAATTTGAGAATTTCTCCTTCGGCACCCTGAGCATAAGATAGGAACCGTCATAATTAAAATCCGGGTTATGGGGTTTGATTTGACCATAGAACTCTAAAGAGCAAACGTACTCCTCGTTAGCTAAGGATAGAGTCGTAGCGGACAAGGTAATATCGGAAGGCGCAATATTTACGCCTTGGAACACCAGTGTAATCATATTTTGGTCAGGGTCCGATTCGTGGCTGGTTTGGGACCACAGGACTAAATCTTTGAGTCAGCAAAGATTTCAGATAAACGGTAGACACCAGTGATATTTTTTATTATACTCAATGGAGTAATAGTAGGTTTGTTACACACCGTAGGGAGATCTTGGCATGGTTTGGTGATCGGAGCGTACTGTTCAAGTATCCGCCTTGATTTCGCTTCAGGGAAATTTGAGAAGACAATAGAGTGACGGATTTTAAACTGTCACAAAGTTTGAGGATATGACGCGGTATCCCAGTCTTTTGACACGTTTGCCTTGGATATAATCACATGCTCACCGCATTGGCTCTTTGCTGTTTGCCCTCCTGGGGCTACTCTTGGGGCTAATCCACAGTTGAGACTCAGGTTATGTTTGGTACGGAGTAGGAAGTGAACACACGCATTCCCCCACATAATTTCTCAATATTTTAAATTCATAAGGTTAGGTATGAGCTTCTTCATATGTTAATATTACTACACTCCGAATGAATGAAAGTGGCCACTGGCTGGTAATCTCGAGGGGATAGAGAATGGGGAGAGACGCATGACCGTTGAAACTACATCATTATGACGATTCAGAAGACTTCTGCCCAATAAACAGACTCCACGTGGAGGCAACATGGCCTAGACGTGCACCATGACACGAGGAACTAGCTTCTCTTCACATGAACCTTGGTTGGGTACAGACAAGAATATTATTAACCTGTTCTTAGTCACATCAACACGGTGTCTGAACTGTTTGGTGTAATTACGATGTATCTCATCCAGTGGGTAATCGTATAAGAGTTGCGGGCAACTGTACCTTGAATCTTATCCGCTGGGCTCGATTAATGAACTTCGTCCTCATTTAAACCAACAGCACCCCGAACTTAATTCTCCCATGTCCATGCAAATACAACTATTGGGGCTTTGTCACGTGAAAATGCAAGATGCATTCCATTCGAACGATGTGCGTTGAGCTCGAAACGTATCCTGTTTTCAAACGTATTCTGTTTTCATCCTGTTTCCCATTTGCCTGCTAATTTTTCGGAAAGTCTGATCACTAGCCTATTCGGGTTCATCATTGGGTCTGGAATAGCTGGTATCTCCGTGTATCGATGCATGTCCTTGAGATATGAAGTACCAAACGAGATTGACATCATGGTCAGTTTGTTTCTCTACTGTGTGAAGGATATTTCTTTCGGCCCCTTGATTATTGAATCTCAGTTGTCATCGCTGTGGGATAAAGGTGATGCTAATACTGTGGATAACAGGCTTTACAGACAAAAGTTTTGCAGCTGTACCCACAGGTTACCAAACTGGGGACTAAGATCAAAACTCTAGAAGATCAACGGGGATGATGTGACCGAAAAAAGAAACTAGATCGATAGGATCTTGGTGACAAAAGTGGTAAAATCGCTGCTATGGTTTACCCTTACACCCGCATCGGAATGAACAATTTTTTTAACGTTGTTTTAAAAAGAAATAGGATGAAATATGGGGTGTAACAGAACAGATAAATGCGTCGGATTAAGGGACACAGGTATGAGCTGCCTATGAACGTGTCCAGTGTCAGATGATTGATTGATAAACTTTCCAGGAGATCGCTGGTGAGGGCCATGTTGATCCGATTTGCGGTACGAAAACCTACCGAGGTGTGTGGAGATGCCGAATCAGCCTCTTCTTGAGGGTATTTACTACCCCTCAAACCAACAGTTTCCAGCTATTTTTTTTAGCATTAACTGATGCTCCAAGCTTACGGCAGATCCAAGCACCAGACAGGAAAAATTTTTCTGGCTTTGGACGTAGTGAAGAGCGCAAAAAGCTTTCAGCAGTTTTTGAGGGGTTTGGCTACTGGAACAACTGGCCCCTTTCTCATTCAAGACCCTAATCTAATCAAGGGCAAGGTCAACTCGGCTTGAAATTGATTGGCCCGTTTCCATTGACTGGTTTCGGCATCGGAAACTACACATACCTGAGGAATTTACATTGGCACTACGACCTGAATAATGTCACTGCCTTCGCGCTACCACAAATAACTTTCCCTTTTGATTTATATACACTTTTGGAGTATGTTTTTATACAAATATTACAAAAGATTAATCTTTAAGCTACAGGTAAAATGTTTTACAGTAGATTTTGCAAACAAATTACACCCTAGACACCCGTGCTTTTCCTTACCGGCGCCCCACCCCGATCACGCTAGACTAGATCTGGGTCAAGAACAACACCCCCACTATTCTTTCTTGATGTATCCATGGTAGCCCACAAAAATTATAGTTACTCGCCTTGTGGACCCTTATCTGCCAAGACGCTCTGGTCATAGTAGCCTAACTAACTTTCAGGTTGGCTTCAATTACCCCGGTTTTGTGGAATCAAACTGCTCCACTCTCCCCACCGCAGTTTTCCTTTTATTTTTTTCCATTTTTTCCCCTTCCGCCTTCAGAAACTCATGAATATACTGCATTGTGATTATTATATTCCAGCATTTCGGAATTCAAATCTGCCTCACATATTACTCCATAAATATTGAAAAAATTGACAGCGGTGGCATATTTCTGGTCCCAACGGCTATGAAAGTGAAAAAAATCTGGAACAAATTCACGTCGGACCCAAATTCGGTATGGCATTTACCCAGTATCCTTATAGAAGGTATTGATAGCAGTGCGAGCAGAAAGAAGACTGTCATTCAGATTTTGGATTTCTTCCTTGATAAGGGTAAGATGTAACATATCAGATACTTCTGCGACCTCGCCATGTATACTCATCATCGCACCGACTCTTTCAATGTTTGCACAGCTTTCGTGAAATTTGCGGAAACCCAACGGTTCTGCACATTGTTGCAGGGATTCACTCTTGGAAACTAAAGAAACGAAGTCTCTTTTCGAACTGCTTATAAGCATGTCTCGTCAGAATGCCAGTTCTTTTATTGTCTCAAGTTGTGCACTCTGATAAAATCAGGTTTGTGTGGGGCATTAGTGCTTACAGGGCGATCTTCATATAATCCACCTTTTCCTGGCTTCCTTCAATGAAACCATAAAGCGCCATCGAGCTACTCTTTCGATCCTCTTCCTCGTCCATCTCTAACAACTGAGAGAAGACGGTCATATCAAGCACTCGATTGAGCTTGATGTAGAGTTCATTGTTTTCCATTATCTTTGGGGATGTCATTAGACAATGAGTTAAACACCAAATAAATGGGCCGGCTTGCCTTGATAGAATATAGTATTCACAGTTAACAACCTTTTGAGATCTGGAAGGAAAATCACAAAAGGAGAAAAAAAAATTAGTCTGGGTTTTGGGGCGGCGAGGAGTGGGTTGTTCTACAAAACTGGGGTAAAATGAAAAAAGTAAAGCTAGGCTAATTATCGCCACGTGACATATTGGGCCCAGTGCCAGAATTCGTATTTAACGTGATTTTGATAATCTGCCAGAAACGCATCGAGAAAACAGTGGGACATTCCTTTCCGATATTAGGTCTACGGTTTGATATGTTGCTCAAATCGACATGTAGATCTTATTTCTCAGGTATTTAAGTGAGTGATCGCTTTACAATCAACCATCATTCGTCTTTTTTGCATTCGGCCCCCTCGTTCTCATGGAGACGACTCTGGCACTTCTGATATTCGTGACTGGGAGCCTGAAATCCTCTATTCGCATCTTTGCAAACGTTACTGTCGCTAGGCACGGCGCAAAACGGCTAAGAAATGCTGGCTTGCCGCGGGTGCTCGGTTCCAGTGTTCTTCTCGGGGATATCAGCTGAGTTGTGTTCAGATTTCAGAATATATTCGGCAGAGTCGAAGTAGGTACGGTGCTGCACAATGTTAACCGTATAACTCAAAAAAACAGTGTGCTTGGGCTGTGAACCCAGACCTTTGATTCTTCGGGAAATAACTTCTTTCGGAGAGGAACAACGCCATAGCGACGAGCCGCCTGGGAGTTTCTGTCAAGGGTTGACTTGGATAGTTAATTGAAACCTGTAATTGAAATTTTATTAGATAACTTACTTTGACATCTGTGAGCGCTTCAATATGACCTGACATGTTGCAGAAAGAGTTGTGGGGAAGGGGTTTCTTACTAGGGACCATACTGCCTTCTTCACTTAATAGCCCGGCTGCTATGATGCCATACACCCACATGTGACACATTTCGTTGGGCATCGGGGCAATAGCGTCAGGATCACCGCGTGGCGTTGATTCGAAACCTTAAAGAAGATTGTGTTCTACTGACAGTACACGAAATTCTTCTTGGAGTGGAGTCAGAGTTGCGATCCAGGTTGTCGAAAACTCGAAACCATGGTTAGCTACGTAGAGGCAACAAGCAACGAGCTTTCTATACATTTGGCAATGTTTTTAATGGGTAGTGCTCGTCCCGTCAATTTCTAGCGATAGATTCTTCTCTATCTATTCAATATTCTTTTAATGATAGAAAACCTTCAACGGCTTGCTTGTCAGAAACGTGCACAGTCATGCTACGCTATCAACTTCTACCATCTATGCAACACGGCGTTAGCTCGAAACAATGTTGTGCTGTTCGCGGATAAGCGAGCTTGTCACTCCCTAAAAATGGGTAGGCAGGCGAAACATACTCAGGCATATGAAATCAGGACGAACACAGACAACAAAGAAGGTAGATGCGACGTCCCTCGTACCAGAATCACTCATAAAATTGATTGGTAAAGGCTGACAAAGACGTCTCTGTTTCAGAAGTGCCAAATTCGAAACTTGCAACTTCTGACGCGAAAGGGGAAAGCCATGAATACGACAGCCTCAAAGTATACCGTGAAGGACCAAACTCTGAAAGTGGCGAGTTGGATCCTAGGTCTGATTCCAAGGAAGTCAAAAAGCATAACAAATCCGTGGCTGACAGAAATGAAAAACATTGATTTCTAGTTTGTAGTGGCTTATTCATCCCGCATGGACTTGATAGTTAGCGGCACAATGGCACATTATTTGCACTTGCAATATCATTTTGATCCTTCGTAAAGGCATTTTGGCTTCTAGATTCTAGTACCACGCACTTCTAGCAGGACCGCCGGTGACGAACTAGTTATAACCTGTTTTGATAAAGACTCCATGCCGCATGTGACATGTATCAAATTCGCGCTTGTCACAGGGCAGTAGACCCTAAGAATGCCTGATCTCCTAAGTTTCCTACAGTAGCCGCTGATAGAAAGCCCATGAGGGATTAGTCACCGGACATAAAGCCGGTTTACAAAGGCAAAATATCTTAACCGCACAATGTAGTCGGGTTCGACATTAGGCAGGTGTTAAATGGCTACTTCTTCAAGCATTAAGAGGGTGAGGGGCAAGTGGTTATTATGTTGGACGACCGGATGACCATCCCTTATACTATGTCCATAGCCCGCAGCATTTGGTCTCGGATTACCTATACCAAGGCTTCTTGCTTAAGACTGCCGCCGTAAAATTCCCTGTTCATCGCAACAGAAACAAGCTAGTGGAGCTATGGTCGCCGTAGGCATGAGCCACCCAATCGCCGTAATAAATGGCCTTGGAACCATAAGTCAAATGCGGCATGTTGAATATACAAGCTAAAAACCTCCGCCCTTCCTTCGTGTAGGCCACCCGTAATCCCGTGCACTGCATTTGGAAGTAGCGTCCTCCCCTCTGCACCGCTGTCAGCTTCGCTGTTATGGTGCAATAATCCTCTACTTTGGTAAATGAGCCAGGAATCTTTCTCTAGGAGAAAGCAAAGCATTCTACGGTATCATTTCTAGAGACAAAGAGGGAGAAGAATCTCCAATTTGATCGTCGTCCGGTAACACTACTCGTTAACTGCTCTCACTGTGTAAATGGGTCTGAATTTCTGACGTGTACGCCCGTGTCTCAGTAAAACCTAGCCTATGTCGGTCCTTAAATCCGGCGGTCGTGCCCCCTTCTATTATATCGCCGGAGTTTGGCGTGGTACTATCATCTGGAATAGATATATCACCCCTCAGATGACTAATGTAAATACAGCGAGATCTCGTGATAACTGCTGGATTGACTCGTCGTTCATGTATCCTCCCACTTGTCTGCTCCTTCAAATCATGCCCCGGCTCTTTCCGTAAAATACTTTTCCATTCGCATACAACATAAACAAATTGGAGAGCGTCTCTAGTGCCGTGATTTTAGATCATGCCAACATTCTCCTTTAAGTGACTATCTGCCCGCATATGCTTTTCCAACTGGGTACTTATCGCAGCCAGGCTATGTTTGCATTTTTGAAGGTCTTCATTTGTGACCGGTTTGGGTGACGCTTCAGCCTCACCTAACCCAGAAGATCAATCCGCCTCGTCGGAAAGCAATTGAATCTGATATATAAGACTTGATAACTGGGTGCAGATCTGAAGGCGCTTTTCCGTCCTCTGGCGCTCTTGCCTCAGCGAGTGCCGCTCAGCTGCATCTGCTCCAGGTGAGAGACACATCCTTTTCCGCCGGTTCCTCCAGTCAAGCGACTCATCAAGAGACAATTCCTGGGTTAGGACCCGCCCATTTAGATGGTCGGATTCTTCTGGGGGTTCATCGTTTGGTGGCGGTCTGGGTCGAGAGAGCTGTTCCACTACCGATCGTTGTCCTTTGTCCTCTGGCTCGGGATTCGTCGCATTGGGATCTTCATCATTCTTGATCGACTTCACAATTCGAACTGCATTGTATTTTGCGAATTGGATCCTCCCGGTAATCTCCGGGTGGTTAATAAAAGGAAAGTTTCGTTCGTGACACAAGGACTGATAATACAAGTAAAATCAAGAGAAACATCGTGGTGAATTAAATAACTTTAGCGCTTATCATACCGATTACTCATGGCTTTATTATGGTCCTTGACTCCATTCGATTTTGATTTAGAGTCCAATTCGCCACTCTCAGTATTAGGCCCTTCACGGTGCATTTTGAGGCTGTAGTATTTATCATGACTATTGGTTTCATGAGCTGCGGAGTACGACTCGGGCAGTTCTAAACCATTATATATCTGTCAGCTATCAATCCGAATTGCAAAAGGTTCATGATAACAAGAGAGCAGAGCTATGGTCACTATATTTACCTTGATTGTTCGAATCTGCCTGGTTTGGATCGGCTTTTGATGGCCTTTTGTTATCGATTTCATGATCTTTTGTGTTGGTTGCCAGATCCTTGGACTCGTGTTTAAGGAAGATAATTGATCTTGTAGTGCGAACCATATGGTCTTGGCCGCAGCGACTTACCAACAGGCTTGTTGGCAGGCCTCGTGTGAGTCTCGTTTGCTTCAGGATCTGCATTGTGGTAATGTGGAAAGTAGAAATTCAGCACAAATTTGAAATCAACGAGCCCTTTGTCTTTGAAATAGCAGTATCACTGCGGTGGCAAAACTCAGGTCTTGTATCTCTGGGTGAGCTAACCATATGACGTCTCGGGTACAGATAAGATTTCAGAGAAAGTATCAGAGACACAGTACAGCCTATCACTGAACCGTCTGTCACGGCAACTTAGCAGACTGCCCGTCATGGGTAGGCTATGGAGTAATGTTTTAAAGTAATGCAACATAAAAGCCCCGCCAATTTATCTAGAAATTTCTGGTATTTGCGTGAAATGGTGTGAAAGTGCGCCCATTCGATGTTTGGAAGAGAACAGGAGATGCGGGAAGTATTGGAGAAGACGAGGAAAGGATTTGACGCGGAGTTAATAGTTTCGTAGGATCCTGTATCTAGCTGAAATTTTTGTCTACTGATTAGCCAGCTGTTGTTTCGTTCTGCGTAACCAATGTTTTATTGAGGGCATATCCCAGCACTCGAAAATCAATTTATGCTTGTGGAGCCATTCCATGTTCATACATGGAAATAGAGCCCGCTTGTAGCTCGAGATAGCTTCGTCGTTATTCAAACTCTGCATTTTATGAATGGAAAATGGTCGCATCATCATGACGGGGCTCACCAGACTTTTTCAATACTTCATAATTTGCCCCCTTCCCCCGGGAAGATATTTTATTAATCTTTTGCGCCCGCAAATAATCTTCCGTTATCTGTTTTACGTACTTTATCTCACTTTCGCAGCTTCTATTGGTGTCAGGAAATACAAATGCTCAACCACAATGGTCGGAGCAAATACAAGACAGTCCAAGGTTTTCTACCAGGGCCAGACTGCGGGCTTCGTCATATTTGTTGCGGATATAGTCACCGCGCAGAAATTCAAGACAGATCATTCAATCCCGCTTGAGCAGGTGATGGATGTGTGGAAGATATACTCTTCGCATCAGTAGGTCCCCGCTCTTGAATCCTCGTATTGTGCTCGATGTCAAAGAATGTATACTGGTGCAGTCAATACATTTGGGCCTTGTCGGTAACAGAACCTTACAGGCGCAAAATTACCTGCTAACGATACCTTGCAACTTAAACTAGACATGGGCCTCAAGGGATGCATAATGAAGCCAGCAGGGCTACTCTTGAGCATGAGTTCGGGACATCGGATGATTGGGAGGTCATCTTCCATATCTTGGAGAAAGGAGAACTTCAGGAGGGTACCGTGCGTAACAATCTCTCTCTTCGCCTGATCTCTTCAGGAACCATGTCAGATCAGCCATTATCCCATATTACACAGGATCTCAAGACAAAGCAATTTTCTTTAAGATGAGTTCTAATTATTCTACTACATGCAGGCCTCTGAACGACAAGGAGTCAGGAACGAATCACAAGGATCACGAGGCATTCATTAGATGTCAAGTGAAGACAGATCACTGAGAAGCCCCTTATTTCCTCTTACCATCAAGACTGTCGTTCGCAATCTATCACGACCAATTCAGGAACCCCGCCAGCAGCATAATCGTATCTTCGCATATTTTGAGAACATGGATTTGAAATTGACTATCCTGTCCCGTAGTGCCGATAAAATTGTAACTGCATCTACATCATCACTGATTAGAGTGCATCAGTGCTTCGTCCTAGTAGCCAATAATCAACAAATTCTCCCCCAGCCTTCCCATGTAGTGAAATTAAGCTGGTCTGGATCCCAGAGGCTTTTGTTTCTTAAGTGAAGCGGGCTTTAATTTAACGATTTTACCTGATAAAGACCGGATATAAGAAGAGAAGCAGATAAAGAATTGGCTGACATGTAACATACTTGGTATCTTAGCATATGGAAGGTTGTGCTCGTTCCTCAGCGTCAACTTCGCTCTTTAGGAAAGACGCAAATCTTCCAGAAATTGTGCGCAGAATATCTTTGTACTGTTAAAGGGTCAAATTAGATTAAAGACCGTACTGGGCCTAATTTCTCACCTTTGTTGTCACCGTAGCTTCATCATCGGGTATTTCAAATTTCATATTCCGCAGTGCCGTCGAGGTAGACGTGGTGGATTCTTGGACTTTTACCCATTTATGGCCTTTGGAAATGACCCATTGGCTCTCATCATAAAAAAGCATAAAAGCCTTCATCATATACTCGGTTTTCCAGAGTGGGCAAAATTGGTCATAATCGCTATAGCCGTTCTGCTGTAGAAAATATTCTTCAACCATTGAAGCCACATCAAGCGTAATTTTGTCGTGGTCATTGAGTACGGCCTTGCCGACCAGTTGGACGAGCTGTTTCAAAGCTTCAGAGTTCGATAGAAGCTTCATCATCTTGTCTCTTAGTTGTGGGAACCCAGGGCGGTGCTTCTCATAATACGCCTCTAAGACTGCCGAATATTTGCTGTAAGATAAGGAGATGTTGATAGAAGGAAAATGTTTCCTCTGCGCAAGCTTTTTGTCTAAACCCCAAAACACCTCCACAATGCCAAGGGTACAGCTAGTGACGGGGTCTGAAAAATCCCCACCGGGAGGGCTCACTGAACCAACAATACTGATGCTACCCTTCCTTTTCGCACTGCCGAGAACCAGAGCTCGCCCTGCACGTTCATAGAACGAAGCCAACTTGGAACCTAGGTAGGCAGGGAACCCTTGGTCTGCAGGCATCTCCCCAAGGCGACCAGAAATCTCACGTAAAGCTTCGGCCCAGCGAGAGGTAGAATCCGCAATTAGCGTTACATTTTTACCTTGGTCGCGGAAATACTCCGAGATCGTGATACCGGTATAAATTGAAGCCTCGCGGGCGGCGACAGGCATATTGGAGGTGTTAGCTACGAGGCAAGTTCGTCTCATTACAGACTCCATCTTGCCATCCATGTTTATGGACAGCTAGGATTCGGATTAGAATATAATTCTCGAGGTCCGGTACGGTATTCTTAACATACCCGTGGAAACTCCTTCAAGACCTCTGCCATTTCGTTACCGCGCTCACCACATCCAACATAGACAATTACATCACTGTTTGAGAATTTGGAAATGTTTTGGCTGATGACTGTCTTGCCGCTGCCGAATGCACCAGGGATACATACTGTGCCACCCTGTGCGCATGGGAAGAGAGCATCGATGACTCTCTGCCCCGTGAGCAAAGGGGAATCGCAGCACAATTTTTCCGTGACAGGTCGAGGAACGCGTACCGGCCAAACATGCATCATGCTATACTCTGTTTCGTTGCCATCGAATTCGATTGCCAAAAGACTCTCGATAACTGTGTAGCTACCTGCCTCCGCTATTCGCGTGATCCTTCCCCTTGCGCGCGGAGGGAGCATAATCTTGTGGTCATCAAGCAGATTATTCTCGAACACACTTCCCCAGATATCACCGCCAGTGATGTGATCCCCAACTTTGAATGTTCCCGGCTTGAAGTCCCAAGTCTTTTCGCGGTTAAGTGCAGGAATGTCAATCCCACGTGGGATATAAATACCTTTTGTCAAGCATGAAATAGCTTCCAAGGGCCTTTGGGTCCCGTCATAAATAGTTCCCATCAGCCCAGGCCCAAGTTCGACAGTCAGAGGCTCTCCTGTGCCGGTTACAGGGTCACCAACTGCTACACCACCTGCCGGTCCGGCCATAGGACGTCAGCAGCGGAAACTGAGTGACAAACGGATAAACACGTACTTGTATCCTCGTAGATCTGTATGGTAACTTTATCATGCTCTATTTTAATGATTTCTCCTACTAACGACTCGTGCCCTACTCGACACTGTAGGAAAGTTGGAGGAAAATCCATCGCATGTTTGACTCATAATCACTTACAAGCTCGTACATACAGCTGCCTCGCATATTCTCTGCAATGATAATAGGTCCTGAAATAGAGAATACAGAACCGGGTTGGCCATTTTCCTTGTACAGCTGTTTAACCATCGATGCCATTGCATATGTTTTCGCAAGTACTGGAAGTTGTGGTCCGTAAGGTACAGTATGATGTGAATACTTCTAAAATGAGGTGATGTGTCGGAGCATATCAATACATCACTTGGCGGCAACCTAAGGGCGTTTCGTAGTATGTGGTCTGCTTATATGGAACGGAACCGAATTAAGAATCGTGAAATTGATTATTGCAACTTGACTGTGGTCAGGCGCTGCCAATTATACAGAAGGTTATGAATAATGATGTTGTTTGAAACCATTACCTGCGCGGCTGTGCCACCCACCCACACCGCTCCCGCGGGCTCATTGCGGCTAGTTACATCATGACTCTCGTCGTTACCTGGAAACTATCTTCTAGATTTTCCTGATAATCGGACTCTTTACGTTAGGAAATTTACCTAGGCATGTTTAAACACACATGGCGGCTATTTAGTCGCTCTATCAATGTTGCTTGGGCCGCTAGGGTCGACAAACGCTTCGACCGCTTAACAGTAGATTTAATATCTTCTCACAAGCAGCTTTGTTCGTACGCTACTAACGCCAAACCATCCACTGAAGTCTCTTCGACGCTTCAGCAGAGAATACATGACATTAAGGAAATATCTGATATTCCCGAGACAGGCCGAGTATTGTCTGTCAGTGACGGCATCGTTCGCGCGCATGGATTGACTAACATTCAAGCTGAAGAGCTTGTCGAATTTGCCTCCGGTGTGAAGGGTATGTGCATGAACCTGGAAGCTGCTCGTGTCGGTATCGTCCTTTTTGGTTCGGATCGCCTCGTTAAGCAGGGCGAGATTGTCAAGCGAACTGGCGAGATTGTTGATATTCCTGTTGGTCCTGAGATGCTCGGTCGAGTGGTTGACGCGCTCGGAAATCCCATCGATGGAAAAGGGACCATCAAAACCACCGAGAAGCGCCGAGCTCAGCTCAAGGCCCCTGGTATTCTACCTCGCCATTCCGTCGACCAACCTGTCCAGACTGGTCTAAAAGCAATTGACGCCATGGTACCCATTGGCCGCGGTCAGCGTGAGCTGATCATCGGGGATCGTCAAACCGGGAAGACGGCAATCGCTCTGGACACTATACTAAACCAGAGAAGATGGAATGGTTCCGACACCGAGACTGACAAGCTGTACTGTATTTACGTTGCTATCGGCCAGAAGCGCTCAACGGTGGTCCGGCTTGTCAAAACCCTGGAGGAAAATGATGCCATGAAATATTCGATCATTGTTGCAGCTACAGCCTCAGAAGCTGCTCCCCTTCAATACCTTGCGCCCTTCGCTGGTTGTGCTATTGGGGAGTGGTTCCGAGACAACGGTAGACATGCCATTATCATTTATGATGATTTGTCAAAGCATGCAGTTGCCTACCGTCAGATGTCGCTGTTGCTTCGTCGGCCCCCTGGACGGGAGGCTTTCCCTGGAGACGTCTTCTACCTTCATTCTCGTCTCTTGGAGCGCGCAGCAAAATTGAATAATAAGCATGGAGGCGGTTCTCTCACTGCACTCCCTATCGTCGAGACACAGGGCGGTGACGTTTCTGCATACATCCCCACCAACGTGATCTCCATCACAGATGGGCAGATATTTTTGGAAACTGAACTCTTCTTCAAGGGCATCCGTCCTGCGGTCAATGTTGGATTGTCCGTGTCTCGTGTTGGCTCTGCCGCGCAGCTGAAATCTATGAAGCAGGTCGCCGGTTCCCTCAAGCTCTTCTTGGCCCAATATCGTGAAGTTGCTGCCTTTGCTCAGCTGGGTTCGGATTTGGATGCCGCCACCAAGCAAACCCTGAGACGTGGTGAGCGTCTGACGGAGCTTTTGAAACAGAAGCAGTACGCTCCTATGGCTGTCAATGAGATGGTACCCTTGATCTACGCTGGTATTAATGGCCTTCTTGATTACATACCTGTTAACAGGATTATGCACTGGGAAGCTGAGCTCCTTGCCCACTTCAAAAACAATAAGCCAGAGATACTCTCCAGGATCCAAAATGAAGGCAAACTTAGCAATGGCCTGGAAGCTCAGATCAAGGAAGTCATCATCGACTTCAACAAAACTTTCTCGCAGGCAGTTATTTCCGGAGCGTAAATCTCCGTCACATCATTTTTCATTCGATCTTTGGTTCCAGGTACGTTGTCATTTACGATATTTACAAGTGAAAGGGTCTAGCGTCGGATTACCTAATTACTGTTCTTCGGCCCTCAAATTTTCACCAAGCTTTCGTAGGAATGAGCCTGTGGCATGAAGTTCTCTGAGATATTCTGAGATATACATATTTTAATGGGGATCAGGTGACCAGGTGGTCACCTCTATATACCCTGCAGACCGCTACTCCCATGAACCAGGCTTCTTCTTCACACTCCCCTAGGCCTCCTCTCCAAGTAGACCTCACTGCTCCCAGCGTCGTACCTGGTTCGCAGACAGGTTCCCCGCTTCAATATCAAATAACATTTGACGCCTCTTTACTTAGTTTTGAAGATATGTTTGTACTTCCGCCTACTAAATCCCGTTCTGAAGCTGATTGTCTTTCTTTGGATGAGGTACACTCTATAAATTAGCACCTAGTTCCCTAGCTCTCTAAACTTGTCTGCTGTTTTCTCAACAGCCAGGGTAGCTTCTCCAGGCTGGTTTCTCTCATCGTAGTAAGCTAGAATAATCACCTTGTTTGTTTTAGCACAAGCAACACCTGCCTCACTCTATATCTGATTAGTATACTGTACTAAAAAGAAAGACCGTGAGTTTGAATTTACCGTCCTTCCATAGATAAAATTGTCATCAGCTTTGACACATGTGTAATTTTTGCCATTCACAACAATTCCTTGTGCGAACGCAGATCTAGGGTTTTTGAAGAGATCTATAAGACCATAGAGTTCTTCTTGGTGGACCTATCTATCTCATCAGCTACAGCGCACACAAAATAGGAGCGATATGGATGGTCAAACAACATACGCTGTAGCCAGGCGAGATCGCCCAAACTCCCCCATTCTCGGCATCGAAGGCAGCAAAATCTGCTGCCGCGCCATTAGAAATCAGACTAGAGCCAGCAACGATGTCATTAGTAAGACTTGCTCTTAATGATATGGAGAATGTGGTACCTTGATTCCAAAAGGCCTATAGTTAATTTTAGAGGTTTCGGAGGGATTATTCAGCTCGTATGACCAGTTAACTCACTCTGCCAGGTATTCATGATGACCAATGCTGCTTAGTCTAACTAACCAAGTTGACTAGTCAGTTGATTTAGTTGTTTTGAAACACTGTTGAGGGATATTCTTTCTGTGAGACTTTTGAATTTCGGAAACACTTAATCCCCTTATACCCGAGCTGTGCTTGTATTCCTCTCCTCTATCCATTAAAAATGGTGTCTTCTGATCCATTGTTCTGCCGTTGATTTTGGACAGTCATGACGTCACATCTACACCACTGTCATCTGCGTATGTTTGTAAGCCCTGCATTGATGCTTCGTTGCTTTTCCTTCTCTTTATCCTTGGATCTCATTCGTTAACTGGCCAAGAGTCAATTATAATATACGAAGACTCCTTTTCAGTTGCCTACAGGTAGGTGGGTGGTGAAGCGCAGTTCCCCTCATAGGGTGTGATATCCTAAATGCTTATGCTCAGGTCGAGGTTCTCACATATTATGGCCAGATATTCTCCTTGAGATTGGCAAATCTACAGGAGTAAGGTAAGATTTTTACGGTATTTCTATGTGCGCCACACGATGTTACATCATTACGAAGACATCCAGAGTTGGTGTCCAATCAGTACGGTCTGAATTATAGTTCACCTACCAACAATGTTTCTAGTTGCACGTGAGCCTTGGTAGAATAAAGTAAAATAAATGACCTCGAATGTCAAATGAAGGAAGTTGTCGTCGCCTTCCACCAATCTTTCTCAAAGGCAACTAACTATTCATCACCATGTCATATCTTGCTTCTGTTGACAAAATGGTTTCTTGGTACGCTCATGTGGGGACTACCGACGATTTTCGGTTTCGAAAACTTGTCTTTAATTACTAGATTGGACAGCGAATTTAACCCTATTCAACTGTATTTTCCGGGTCCAGAGTTCACCCAGAAAGCCTGTCGTTGGCCCATTCCTACGAACAAAATCGGTCTTGACCATCCCATTACGAGATCTTCTTTAGTAGTTTCTCAAAATCACACATGTGGCGAGGTGCGAGGAGAGTCCATCTGAAGTTAGATAAGGTAAACGCTAATCTTAATTGGTTCTGCAAGGGCCTGGATCGCCACCATAATCATGTTTACATATACGAACCACCTTTCGTCGTCATGGCAGGAAATAGTTTGGCGAGATATAACGTAATTCCCGCCCGAGCGAGACACCCGGCTGAGCGAGACACCGCAAAACACATAGTAAATGCGATAAATTACAATCTCATATCTCAACAAACATGCATATTTAAGAAAAGTGATCAAATTAGGATAGACTAGATAAAATATATGCTCTCCTAGCATACTAGTGGAAATAAAATTCAACGGATGAGAGAGTTATAGACATTTGATTTTCAAACGTCTAAATTACGCCGTAGTTTATGGTAACAATGCAAAGTCATCATTCAACTCGTTTAAAATTGATATATATATAATTCTCTAGACTAAGGAAAGACTATATTCGAGCATTCAAGTATAAATATATCATAGTGGTTGAGATATAAGGGGTTGATCTATCGGATTTACTATGTGTTTTGCGGTGTCTCGCTCAGCCGGGTGTCTCGCTTGGGCGGGGATTACGTTATAATTTCTTTACAACTCCGTGATGCGCACCTTGGCAATGTCTTGGTCTAGCGGTATATTTTCCTGTCATGATTGACACCCGACTGCTTGACCACCATTCCGGGAGTACGGGGTAACTGCGCTGCGGTGGACCTTATACTTCGTTTTCTCTGTGGCGTAATACTCTATCTGGGTTTGTGCTTATCGTACTATGGCTACCCCGAGGCTTCCATTTCTCCATCCAAATTTCATGCGCGTCGTGCAGTCATATAAACCGCCTTCCGGCCGCACCATTCGATTTCCTTTCAGCGGTGGTTCCAGCCTTCATACCGGCGTCTATACTAGTCGACAATGCAATCAAAAAGTCCATCAACAATACAATTGCTCATCTGTCAAGCCAAGCCTGCATCCTTGCAGGCGACTGAAGGATGGTTTATCCAGCCAGCTCGATGAATTTTTCACATTGTCTGGAAACGGCGATGCAAACAGCAGTGAGAGGAACAACACTTTGCCAGACCAACAGCATGAAGATGCCAAAAGGGCGACTACAATAGCATTCCTTTCAACGCCATTCGATACGCAAGCTGTTATAGACTCGAAGCAAGGCAACTCGTTGGTAAATTCGGAGCAGCAAGAGGAGCATGCGATAGGGAATGATGAAGCCGAAGATACCTCTACCTCTTCCGCCCGTCCTGTACGTACAGAAAACAAAAAACCACAAATATCTTCCTACCCGAACCCGGGCGCGTTTGATGATGCCATCCACATGCCCACCCCCTCAGCCTATCTGACCCCCCCTGGACGAATAACATCCCACTACAAACCCAAAATCCGACGCCCGATACGAATTCGTAACAAGTATCAACTCGATACTTATTTCTTAGTTCGCGATCTCGCAAAAAGCGGCTTTACAAATGATCAATCAGTCACAATCATGAAAGCTATCCAACATATCCTACAAAAGAACATCGATTTCGCAAAACAATGTTTGATTTCCAAATCCACTGTCGACAACGAGTCCTACCAATTCAAGGCAGCCTGCTCAGAATTCCGATCGTCCTTACAAACAGCTTATAATTTGGATACTAAAAGACAACATGCTTTGCGGATACAATTGGAGCAAGAATCTGAAACTCTCTCGCAGCGCTTCGCCCAGGAAATAGCTGGCATGAAGGATAATATCAAGGGTATGTTAAATGACTACAGCATTGCCACCCAAGAGGACCAACGGAACATCGACACCTTGCTCCAAGACCTCAATTACAAAATTAGTGTGTCGCTAAACAGCGATGGGAAAACCGTAATTGATAGTATCAGGTGGATTTTGATACGTCGCGCTGCCCTGACTGTTGCATCTTCCGCTTGTACGTCTTTAATGCCTCTCCAATAAGATCTGAAACCTCATTGCTAACGGTACCCTTTTATCAAGTGATGATCGTCTTCTTTCTGAAGTACTATTCTACCCACGCGCAAGATTCGGAGGAAAACATCAAAAATGAATGACGGTCAGTTGCAAAGCCGCATCTCAAACAAAGTGAGACATCCTCTTGTTACTACTGTCCTATTATTATCAATACTGATCATGCTATGCTGTGCCCGAGGCACCAGGATAAAAATAATGGTCTACTCTCGGAGCATCTTAGTATCGCATACTGTATTTGCTGAAACAAACTTAAGCCCTATCATATTACCCGCTCTCTTCGTACTCAAAACGAGGCTCTTTAACCGCCGCTCCATAATACCCATCTCTAAGATCTAGAATATATGGTAGAGAGTGGTTTATGGCCTATCCTCCAAAGATAATACCAGAGTCCTCAACTTCCCCAGAGGTATCACCGCATCAGTTGACAATGTATTTTGCAAATCGGACTTGTATAAATTGTGGAAAAATAATGATTTCGAATCTCTCATTGCTCCTATACGGTTTGATTTGTCACAGTCCATTCGATTATTACTTCTCTGCGAATACTACCAGTTACCAGATCATTCGCTCGGTTGATTCCAACACCCAATCACATTTTATCTAATTTCAGCGCTTTATTTCCGTCGATGGGGTCTGGGTTTTCTTCACTCGATGCTGAAGGTTGAGATTAACATCATCTTGATCTGCCCTAATCTAGAGACGACAACCTTTCAGTGGACGATTCTTGGATCCATGATAACTCAAACAGTGGAGGCTCACCGCAGCCTCGCTCAACGTGGCCAGTGCTTCATCCCATTTAGGCACAGTTTTTGTCTTTTCTGACAAGTCCGTGGCCAAAGGCACTGATTGAAAATAATCGGGAAACGTGGTAGCAACAGAAGTTGGAGTAGTTCTCTTTGTAGTGTTGAATTGGGGTAGTTCGTGAGAGCAAGCCCTAAACATGTGACCGACCCACAGAAGTGAACGAGGTCTGGCTGATAGGGGTCGCAAGGTAGTAGGCACAGGCATATGGGTTGTTGTGTTGTAACTGACGTAAATAACGTGACTGATTTCTGCTTCAATGATGTAGTGTCAATGGTGAATGCTAGTCGTTTCGATTCAGAGGACAGATTAATTTGGATGAAACGAAACTTTGCTGATCAGCTGATTGGCGGTTAGGTGTCACTCTTGGTCATTATGAGGTCAATACTCCGCATTGTTTTCAGTAGTTGCGGATGACAAATCCTAGTTAACCTGCTATCGAGCTAGATACCCTACCAAATATAAAAAATTCAACCCGGTTTATTTTACCATACCGCCTCTCTATAGAAAGAACTAGCTATAAAACCGATCAGGGCACTTATACATTCTCGCTCCAAGCCGGCATGACCGACTCGAATACACATCTGGAGGTCGTGCCCGGTACGCGGTCTCGTGACAATCCGGTAGAGTCAGAGCGCACCCCTCAAAAATTAAGTAGGTATGGCAGATACACATATGTTCCTCCATCGTCTCACATATCGGTAGGTAGAAACAATTCCGGCGATGATGGTGGTGTCCTCCGACCGGTACCCAGTGGGGAGTCCGACTTCGAAGTGGCGAACAAGAAGTTCGCCTTCTCGGTCGACCAGCTGAACAAACTCCTAAACCCCAAGAATTTCGGCGCCTTGGGCGCTTTTGGTGGGTTGTATGGACTTGAAAAAGGTCTCCGAACCGATGTACGGAGCGGCTTGAGCATTGATGAGACCGTGTTGGATGACACGACGAATTTTGACCGGGTGGTTGCACGGTCCTTCGTGCCCCCGAATGATGCCAGTCTGGACGAACCGGCAATGAATCAGCCACAAGACCGATTTGCGGATCGGCGGCGTGTGTTTGGAATTAACAGGCTTCCCGAGAAGAAGCTTAAATCTATTTGGGAGCTCGTTTGGATCGCGTACAATGACAGGGTGTTGATTCTTCTATCAATTGCCGCTGCTGTGTCTCTTGCCGTTGGAATACCGCAATCTGTTCGAGGAACAGGCATGGAATGGGTGGAGGGAGCTGCGATCATTGTTGCCATCGTTGTTGTCGTTACCGTCGGTGCGGCGAATGATTGGCAGAAAGAACGGCAATTCGCGAAGCTTAACCAGAAGAAAGAGGATCGATATGTCAAGGTGATTCGATCGGGCAAGAGGGCGGAGGTGTCGGCCTATGATATTATGGTCGGGGACGTGATGTGCCTGGAACCGGGTGATATAATCCCAGCAGATGGAATCCTGATTGACGGACAGGGTGTCAAATGTGACGAGTCGTCGGTAACAGGCGAGTCAGACCTCCTTCGGAAAACCCCTGGCGACAAAGCCTACAGGGCAGTTGAGCAGAACGACGACCTGAAGAAGATAGATCCATTCATCATGTCTGGTTCTAAGGTTGAAGAGGGTATGGGGACTTTTCTGGTCACTGCTACCGGTGTCCACTCGACCTACGGCCGAACCATGATGTCTCTCCAGGATGAGGGCGAGACCACCCCGCTACAAGTCAAGCTAAACGTGCTGGCAGATTATATTGCCAAGGTCGGCCTTACCTCGGGCCTGACACTGTTCATAGTGCTGTTCATCAAGTTTCTAGTCCACCTCAAGGACATTCAAGGCGGTGCGGAGGCCAAAGGCCAGGCTTTTCTGCGGATTTTTATCGTGGCCGTCACCGTCGTCGTTGTAGCAGTGCCCGAGGGACTGCCACTGGCGGTCACCCTCGCTCTCGCTTTTGCAACAACAAGGATGATCAAGGACAACAACCTCGTGCGCTTGCTCCGAGCATGTGAGACCATGGGAAATGCCACAACCATTTGCTCTGACAAAACTGGCACACTCACTGAGAACAAGATGAGTGTCGTGGCTGCGACTCTAGGCACCACGTCACGATTCGGAGAGCAACCGTCTTCGAACGATGCGGCCAGCGCACCAGATCACGGGACTCTTTCAGCCTCTAATTTTATATCCTCACTTGCACCATCGATCAGAAACCATTTACTCCAATCAATCGTTCTCAACTCAACTGCGTTTGAGGGTGAGCGTGACGGAGTGACGACGTTTATTGGATCGAAGACGGAGACGGCGTTGCTGTCATTCGCGCGAGAGCAACTCGGGCTTGGACCAGTGGGCGAGGAGAGAGCAAACGCGAGGATCGTGCAGATTTTCCCGTTCGCCTCAAGTCGCAAATGCATGTCGGTGGTTGTTTCGATGGATAATGGAAAATATCGGATGCTGGTCAAAGGTGCTGCAGAGATCTTACTCCGCCAATCGACACAGATCGTGCAAGATGCAACCAATGGTCTGGCGGAGGCACCGCTCTCCGAGGACAATAGGCTCGCTATAGATACCATTATCACGAACTACGCGTCTCGCTCTCTGAGGTGTATTGCACTTGTGCATCGGGACTTTGAAAATTGGCCGCCACATGGGACACCGACGCACGAAACTGACGGCGAAATGGCAGACTTTGAGCCGATATTTAAGGATATGACGATGTTAGGCATCTTCGGAATCCAGGACCCCGTCCGCGAAGGAGTCCCCGACGCGGTCCGCCAGTGCCAGCGCGCCGGAGTTTGTGTCAGGATGGTGACCGGCGACAATATTAGCACAGCGAAAGCCATCGCCCAGCAATGCGGCATCTACACGTCTGGTGGTATCGCCATCGAAGGGCCTGAATTCCGCCAGTTGAACCATGGTCGTATAAACGAGCTCATCCCAAATCTGCAGGTTATCGCGCGGTCAAGTCCAGACGACAAGAAGATTTTGGTCAGTCACCTCAAGGAACTTGGCGACACCGTCGCCGTGACTGGGGATGGGACAAACGATGCGCAGGCACTTAAGACAGCTGATGTTGGCTTTGCAATGGGCATAACAGGCACTGAAGTTGCGAAGGAGGCATCAGATATTATCATAATGGACGACAATTTTGCATCAATTGTCAAGGCCATAGCGTGGGGACGCACGGTTAATGACGCCGTTAAAAAGTTCCTCCAGGTAAGATTACCATAACCCGCTCCAAGACCAGAAACTGACTACCAGTTAGTTCCAAATAACCGTTAACATCACTGCTGTCGTTCTCACCTTTGTTTCGGCTGTTGCCAGTAATGACGAGGACTCTGTCCTCAGCGCAGTTCAGCTCTTGTGGGTCAACCTTATCATGGATACTTTCGCCGCTCTTGCACTCGGTATTCTTTTCCCATATTTTGGACTTTTTCATGGTTCCTAATCTTTCTATAGCGACGGACCCACCTTCAGCATACGTTCTAGAGCGCAAACCTGATCCAAAATCTGCGCCGCTAATCACCTTGACAATGTGGAAAATGATCGTTGGCCAGGCCATCTATCAACTAGTTGTGACACTCGTCCTGCACTTTGATGGCCAATCCCTCTTCCTAAGGTGGGATAGCAGGTATATGAAGACAGTGGTGTTCAATACTTTTGTGTTCATGCAGATATTCAACCAGTACAAGCAAGTAGTACGGTTTCCTCCTGGTAGAACCACCTACTGACTGATACCTGCAGCTGCCGCCGGACTGACAACCGTCTAAATATTATGGAGGGCATCCTAAGCAATCGATGGTTCATCGGCATTCAGGTCATCATCATCGGTGGCCAGATCATGATCATCTTCCTCGGTGGCAGAGCCTTTTCCGTGCGGTGTCTTGACCAGCCCTCCCAGTGGGCAGTGAGTGTGTTGCTTGGAGCTCTTACAGTACCGATAGGGGTAATGATTCGTCTGATCCCGGATAAAGTTATCTTCAAGGTTATTAGGTATATTTGGGCCCGCACAAAGGGTCCTGAGCGGGATGTTTCTGGGGGAAGCCGCCACTACGGGTGGGACCTGGTACTGGAGGGAATCCGCGACGAGCCGGCGTTCATGAAGAAAGTCCGAGGAGGACGACTGAGGCATATAATACACAAGCACCCCCAAGTTTTCTTTCAGTCTCATGGCAGCTCACAACTCCCATATCCTTCTACGCTGCCCACAACGATTGAAGACACGACAGCCAGTGGCCACGTCATGGACCGATGTTCGACCTCTCCGCCTGCATCTGAGCGGACGCCTTTAATTTGCGGCAATGGGACCAGACAGAGCCCGTCGCAGGTGTAGGCACCACCCTATCAACATCCTTTTTCGCCGTCTTTTTGATAATCTATGTTTGGCGCATTCCTGGGCGGTTGTGCGAACCTATCGCTATTGATGTCTCCGAATAGCGATTACGGATTTGATGACTACTGTTATGTACATTGTGAAGGAATGCTCAGCTTGGCACCATACGTCCGGCCAGTGAGTCGACATGACGAGGGAGCCGCTGACTACTTCCGCCACCCTTTTGGTCGAGTGCGTCGTGGGAATGCGGAGCGCGTTTTTCCCGACCTAACCTTTATCTAAGGCGGTCCTTTGTTCAAACCCAACAGCCCCGTAAACCAAAAATAATGACGCTTTCAGATTGGTTCAAAACAATCAACAATGATGCGTACTATCATGTACTAAACAGCTGTTTGCTCCTTAGTCCTGAGGGGTCGCCCTGCGTTTCAATGAACCCAAAGGGGCTTCTGGCTATTCATCGGCGTACAGGCATGCCAGGGTGTATCTTGTAGTGAACAGTGGTTAGCTCCAGCCTGTTTGATATTTTGCATACCAAGGGCTCCGCGGGACAACCTTAGTGAGGCCGGGGCTATTTATCAAAATATCATCATACTTTGAACCGACAACACATCAATACGGTACCACGCCAGCTACTGAAGCAAGCTACATGCGCTCTTCTGTCTACCCCTTCACCGCAGTACTTCCCCTTCAAGAGGTCACCGATCCGCGGATTAAATGAGACTCGTCGTGTCCAAGGTGGCCACATAGCGATGCGCCTCTCCATTTACTTACGTGATACAATGAGCGCGGAGATCGTCGTGACGCGAGAAACTTCGCTGAAACGCAGGTGCCCAGCAGACACAAGGTCCCTCTCACGAGTGACCGAGCAGGTGATGTTTAAGCCCTTTCCGGTGTTAGAAGCGATCACTGCAACCTGAAATATTACAGTAAAGCTTCCGCTGTGAGGTACCTGACTGAAAACCCTCGAGGCTACAGTTCGAATGGTTGGCGATGAAGTTAAGTGCTTCTCGAGTGTAGCTCGGCCATCCCAGTATCCTTCCCCGTATCCACTCAACAAGCTAACTTACACGGAGAAAGGCTGCTAGCAGTGCATGTTGTGATCTGCACCCGCCCGGTAGAAACTTCCATCGCTCGCCCAGCCCTCCGAGCCCTCCAATTCCTCCAATATAAGAAAAGGCTCGTTCAAATTTGATTGAGGAATGGTATTGTTCCGGAAAAGCGGCGAAATAGCGTCTTAATCAAGGATTTCCCGATGGCAGTGGCGTCGTTTCTTGTTTAGGGTCCACTCAATGCACTGGCATCCTAAGCGACCGCGATATTATTGACCTCGTTTTGCTGGTTGTGTTATAGTCTCTCTTGGGCTATATTTAGCCTTCTTTTCATCTTTCTATAAAACCAAGCCTCATGTAGTCAGCTCTAGTTTCTCAATTTGTGGCAGTGACCGGTACAGTAAGATCCGCAAGGTTTGTTTGCAAATATCTTGGAGACGGGACCTTTTTTTTACCCTAAACTAGAGCTCTGTCCTCTTTGAAAGCAGGCTGCCAATCTCAATCGGAAACGGCAGGGACCCGTAGAAGACTCACTATCATATTTCCTATCGCGGAACTGCACTGTGGGATGAGTAGTGTCCGTCTTCGATCACATCCAATATCTCGTCTTCTATCGCCTGTCTTCGCTTTTACATTTAGCACTCATAAGATCGCTATTGATTGGCTACTATGTCGCTACTTACTGCTTGCCCACCACTATGGTAGGTCTGATTGCCAGGTCATATTCCCGGCTGCGCCTTCTCGCGGTGTTTTCCTGTCTTGCGATCCGCGCCCTGATCTACCGATTCTTCATATAAACAGCACGTCTCGTCTCTTAGAGCAGGGCATCCTTGCACATAAATCACAGAAGGAAAGCTATTCCATCGATGCCTTTCTAGAGACAGCAGAGACCTAAGTTCAGCTCCTACTGAAAGGAGAACCCTCCGATCCCGCATCCGCCACAGGCCGATACCGAGCACGCTATAGTCGCCACCTTTCCCCCACAGGGTTTGCGGAATGGGTTAAATTTGCCAAATCGAAAAACGCACTAGTCGACGACTAGTAGTCGTTGAGGAGCTTTTCGATAAAATCTAACGGGACCTCACTCCATACTGGACCTTGGATTCATGAGAGTTGCGACGACAAGATGACAAGCTCGAAGTATTCCTACGCGCATAATTTTCCACGGCATGTTGCCAAGTTGGTAACTAACAAGCCACGGAGCTGGATGGAATATTGGATGGAGATGGTCCGAATTTTGGAGATTCGACTTCCCGATATCGTTATGCCGTTCAATGTTATGGATGAGAGCCTGCTCATTGTCCCCTTCGAGACAATAAGGGAGTATGTGCGTTTAAAACTTGCGAAGGTTCAGGGTAAATACATTACACGCGCATAGATACTTGCTCTTAATTAAACGCATGTTATTGATATTTTCACTATGTGTAGAGTAAAACGAAGAGTTCCGGTAGGAAACAGGCTGCCCGGTGATACCGCATTTTTCAAGTACTCAATTGCGCACCCCCCCCCCCCCCCCCCCCCCCCCCCCCCCCCCCCCCCCCCCCCCCCCACCACAAACAA
>Ga0102593_1001126_pt1 | contig 29355 bp, 27 predicted proteins | sample AraplaCol_mMS_r2_2_FD_76862 | JGI IMG/M metagenome (GOLD analysis project Ga0102593, IMG submission 76862) | Arabidopsis root microbial communities from North Carolina, USA - plate scrape MF_Col_mMS_r2 (SPADES assembly) (version 2) | ecosystem: Host-associated > Plants > Roots > Endosphere...
CCCTGCTGGAAGCCCGGCAGGTGTTCAGGGGATTTTTCGGCAATCCCGTTTTGAAGGGCGTCGATATCGCCCTTCTGCCGGGCAGGGTTCACGCCCTGCTCGGCGAAAACGGCGCCGGCAAATCCACGCTGATCAACCTCCTGTCCGGTGCCCTCCAGCCGGACGGTGGTTCCATCCTCGTCGACGGCAAGCCCGTCGGGCGCTTCAGCCCGGCGGTTGCGCGCGCGGCCGGTATTGCTGTCGTTCAGCAGGAGCTGAGCCTCACCGCCAGTCTGTCGATTGCTGAAAACATCGGGCTCGGCGCATTTCCGCGCCGGTTCGGTTTCATCGACTACAGAGCGCTTCATCGCGGCGTGCTGGACGTCTGCGATATGGTGGGGCTCACCGAGCCGCTCGACATGCCGGTCGCCGATCTGGCGCTTGGCCGCCGCCAGATGGTGGAGATCGCCAAGGCGCTGTTCCGCAAACCACGCGTGCTGATCCTGGACGAGCCGACGTCGTCGCTTTCCGCACACGAAGCCGGCATCCTCGCCCGTCTAATCGAGACCCTCAAGGACCGTGGCACCGCACTTCTCTACATTTCTCACCGCCTCAACGAAGTGCAGGCGCTCTGCTCGCATGTCACGGTGCTGAAGGACGGCTTGGTCACCGCCGACCAGTCGCTGTCCGGCATCGACGGTGAAGGCCTGGTGCGCCTCATGGTCGGCCGCGAGACCGGCGACCTGTTCCCACCGCGCTCCGTCACAGCACCCGGCGCGATGCGCATCAACGTCGAAGGTTTTTCCGCCGGCATGGTGCGAGACATCGGCTTCTCCGCCCGTGCCGGCGAGATCGTCGGCATCGGCGGGCTCGTGGGGCAAGGGCAGGAAGACCTGCTACTTGGCCTCTACGGCGCGATTCCGGCAGCGGCTTCCAGAGCGGAGGTTACCGGCAAACCCGCCGCCCTGCCCGCCCATGTCGGCGAGGCGAATGCCGCCGGCATCGTCTATGTCCCGGCCGACCGCAAGCATGAGGGGCTGGTGCTGCCCCACTCCATCGCATCCAATCTCATCTTGCCCTCGCTTGGACGGCTCGCCAGCAGGGGCCTGCGGGACCGGCCGGCGGAAAACGGCCTGGTCGCCGATCTCGCGCGGCGGCTGACGATCAAGGGCGACACGGCCCGCCCGGTGCAGGCGCTTTCCGGCGGCAACCAGCAGAAGGTGGCGCTCGCCAAATGGCTGCCGCTCGATCCCTCCGTTCTTCTCCTCAACGATCCGACGCGCGGCGTCGACATCGAGACCAAGCGGGAAATCTACCTCATGCTCCGTGCCTTCGCCGCCGAGGGGCGGCTCGTCATCCTGGCCAGTTCCGATACGCCGGAACTCGTGCATCTCTGCGACCGCGTCGTGGTTCTGCGCGAGGGGCGCGTCGCAGCGGCGCTGTCGCAAGATGAAATCAGCGAAGGAGCGATTGTTGGCGCAGCCATGGGTATTACGGCCGCGACGCAGGGAGAGGCGGCATGAGCACAAGTTCGTCATCCCGGCTCTACGGCTCGATCCAGCTCCGCCGCAACCGCGGCCTTGCCGGACTCTATCTGGTTGTCGCAGCCTTTCTCGTCCTCTATGCGCTGCTATTTCCCGGCATCCTTTCGATCGGTGGCTTCTCCAAGTTCACGCAGAACTGGTTCCCGCTCGCGCTCGTCACCATGGCGCAGGCGCTGCTCATGCTGAACGGCGGCATTACGCTGGCGATCGGCCCGCTCGTCAGTCTTGGAGCGGTGATCGCCGCGACGACGATGGAAGGCGCGCTCGGCGTGCCGGGCGGCATTCTTGCGGTCTCGCTTGCCGGTCTTTCGATCGGTGCCGTCATCGGCGCCATCGTGACGTATCTGAGGTTGCCCGCGATCATCGTCACGCTGGCCGGCTCCTTCATCATCGGCGGGCTCGCACTCATCCTGCTGCCGCGGCCGGGTGGGTTCATTCCCGATTGGCTGTCGACGGTACTGGCCGGCCACACGCCTGTCGCCTTCCTGCTGCTCATTGTGATCCTGGCGCTCTGGAAAGCCTTTCTGGCAACGCCGCTCGGCCTCGGCATCTACGCGGCCGGCGACAATCCGGTCGGCGCGTTCCGCTCCGGCGTCCCGGTCGAACGGGTGAAGGTCGCAGCCTTCGCACTGTCCGGTCTTCTGGCAGCCCTGACCGGTCTCTTCGTCGCCGCGCAGACCGGATCGGGTGATCCTGTTATCGGCACACCCTTCACGCTGAACTCGATCGCCGCCGCGGTGCTCGGCGGCGTGGGTTTCCTCGGCGGCAAGGGCACGATGCGCGGCGCGATCTGCGGCAGCCTGCTGCTCTCGGTGATGATCAACGTCATGTTCTTCCTGGGCTTCCCGCCGGTCGCGCAATATGTCGCGCAAGGATTGATCATCGTCGGCGCAGTTGCCGTGCCGGAACTTCTCGGGCAATGGAGGGCAAGGCGATGAACATGATCAGGTCCGCGTTCCGCAATCCGCCGCTGCTGACCTTCCTTCTGGTCGCGCTCGTCTGGATCGTCGCAAGCGGCTCACTGCGTGGTTTCGGCGCCTATGGCCACCTGCGCTATCTGCTCGAACTCGCCGCGGTGATCGGCATTGCCGCCGCCGGCCAGACGCTCGTCATCCTGATGGGCGGCATCGATCTGTCCGTCGGCGCGGTCATCACCGTCACGGCGATCCTGTTGCCGCTGATCTCGCCGGCGTGGGATCCAAGCGGCCTCGCCGGCATCGCGGCGGCCCTTACCATCGCCACGGCTATCGGCCTGATGAACGGCGCCGGTGCTGCCTATCTTCGCGTGCCGCCGATCATCATGACGCTTGCGATGGCGACCTTCCTGCAGGGCTTGCTCGTCATCGTCGCCGGCGGCAGTGCGGTCACCGTCAGCAATCCGGCGGTCATTCTGCTCGGGCAGGCGCGGCCGCTCGGCATTCCCTCAGGCATCATTCTGTGGCTCGTCGTCTCGATCGTCGTCCTGCTGCTCGTCCACCGCATGCCGATCGGCGCGCGTTTCCTTGCGCTTGGGGCGAACCCGCTGGCGGCCCGGCTTTCCGGCGTCAGCGTCACCCGCAACACGCTGATCGTCCACACTCTGTCGGGCTTTTTCGCAGGGCTTGCCGGCATTCTCGTGCTCGGTATGAACCGGCAAGGTTATGTCGGCATCGGCGACCCCTACCTGTTGACCTCGATCGCCGCCGTCGTGCTCGGCGGCACCTCCATCCTCGGCGGGCGCGGCACCTATGCCGGGACCATTCCGGGGGCGATCCTGCTCGTCACGACGACGGCGCTGATCACTGTCGTCAATGCCTCGCCCGGCTGGCGATCGATCATGTTCGGCACCTTGATCCTTGCTCTTCTGCTCGTTTCCGGTCGTGAGGCGCGCCGATGACTGAGCTCTACGACGGGCCGGTGATCGACCCGCATCACCACCTCTGGGACCTCAGCCTGCAACGCCATCCCTGGCTTCAGATGGCGCAGGCTTCCGGCGAGGAGATGGTCTTCGGCAGTTTAACGCCGATCCTGCGCGACTATGGCATCGACGATTATCGCGCCGATGCTGCCCGCCAGAACGTGATTGCAACAGTGCATGTGGAGGCCGGCTGGTCCGTTGCCTACCCGCTGGAAGAGAGCCGCTGGCTGGATGGCCTCGACCGCAGCTCCGGCGTGGCGCGCCGTTATATCGCGCGCGTGCCCCTCGACGGGCCGGACGCCTTGCGCCTGCTCGAGGCGGAAGCGGCAAATCCCGACGTCGTCGGTATCCGCGATATTCTGAGCTGGCATCCCGATGTGACGAAGAGTTTTGCTTCGCGCGCGAACCGCATGGGCGATCCCGCCTGGCGGGCGGGGTTAGCGCACGCCACGCGGCTCGGGCTGGTCTTCGACCTGATGCTCTATCCCTGGCAGATGAATGAGGCGCTCGCACTGGTGCGCGCTTTTCCGCAAACGCTTTTCGTACTCAACCACGGCGGCAGCCCGGCTGACCGGACGGAGGACGGCATGGCGCTCTGGCGCCGTGGTCTGCGGGCGCTCGGCAGCGAGCCGAATCTGCGCCTGAAGATTTCCGACCTCGTCGCCTACGACAATAAGTGGACGCTCGAAAGCCTGCAGCCGGTGATCGAGCATTGCCTCGATTGTTTCGGTCCGGCGCGCGCCATGTTCGCGAGCGACTTTCCGGTCGCGGGCTTGCACGCTTCTTTCGACGAGGTTTACCAGGTTTTCCGAGCGGTCGCCTCAAAGCTCTCTTACGACGAACAGCAGGCCCTGTTCTTTGCCACCGCCAATGACACCTATCGGCTCGGCATCGCCGATCCCGCCGAGATCAGGAGGGGCTACCATGTCTGATCTTCATATCGCGACGGAAAACGTGCTGATCGACGAGCGGGTGCGCGGCTTTCCGCCGGGCAACCCGCCGCTCCCGCTGGATACAATCGGCAAGCAGGGATGGAAGCCCTATGACGGCAGGATGGCCCTGCCGCTGATCTCGCTCGACCGGCAGGCCTTCTCCGGCAATGTCGAACTGATGATGGCCTATGTGAAGAGCATGGGCGCCGAAATCGCCCCGCACGCCAAGACACCAATGTCGACGGCGCTGTCGGAGGCACTTCTGGCGGCAGGCGCCTGGGGCACGACGGTCGCCGACATCCGCCAGGCCGCCGTCCTGCTCAAGGCGGGACAGCGCCGGCTGATCCTCGCCAACGAGATCGGCGGGGCCGCCGCCGCCCGCCGGCTTGCGGCCCTGCTTGGCCACTATCCCGATGCCGAACTCCATATCTTCGTGGATTCCGCAGCGCTGGTCGAGGCTCTTCGCTCCGCATGGCAGGAGCGCGCAGATTTACCGCCCCTCGGCCTGCTGGTGGAATTCGGCGCCGGCCGCGCCGGTGCCCGCAACGTCGCCGCCGCCGAAGCAATTCTCGAGGCGATCCTTGCCGTGGAGACGCCGGCCTTTAGGTTGACCGGCATCGCCGCCTATGAGGGCGCGGCGGCGACCGCCGATGCGGAAGAGACGATGCGTCGCATCGACGCGCTGATGGCGGTGACATCGGATTTCCTGCCGAAGCTGCGCGCCCGTATAGGCAACGAGCGGCCGATCCTGGTTACGGCCGGCGGCTCGGTGTTTTTCGACCTTGTGATTGCCAGGCTTTCGGCCGCCGTTGCGGCCGATCCCGGCTGCCGGCTGGTGCTGCGCAGCGGCGCGATCTTCTTCCACGATCACGGCATCTACGAGCGCGGCCTTGCCGGCCTCGATGCACGCGGCGGTTTCAGCATCGGCGGCGAGACGGCTTCGGCGGCCGCAGCTTTCCGTCCTGCGCTGCGGGTCTGGGCCGAGGTCCTCTCCCGGCCGGAACCGCGGCTGGCGATCTCAGGCATGGGCATGCGCGACGTGGCGATGGATCAGGGTCTGCCGCGGCCGCTGGCGCTCTATCGCAATGGGGCGTATCTCGCCGATCTCGTGGACGCCGACGTGTTTCGCCTCAACGATCAGCACGCCTTCGTCGCACTTGCCGACGGCAGCGACGTCGCGGTCGGCGACGTCATCGAGTACGGCATCTCTCATCCCTGCACCTGCCTTGACCGGCATGCCATCCTCTACGGCCTCGACCCCGACCATTCGGTGACGACAGCCTATCTGACCAGCTTCGGCTGAACTTTCCCTCCAAAAGCAAGAAAAGGAAAACCCGCAATGATCCAGCGTTATCAGAAAGGTTCGCGTATGAGCCAAGCCGTCAGCTACGGCGGTCTCGTCTATATTGCCGGCCAGGTCGCGGAAAATCGCAAGGCTGATATCAAGGACCAGACCCGCGACGTGCTCGGCAAGATCGACGCCCTTTTGAAAGAAGCTGGCATCGACCGCTCGCGTCTCATCGCCGTCAATGTCTTCCTGCCGGCGATCGTCGATTTCGAGGCGATGAACAGCGTCTATGATGACTGGATCGACATCGAAAACCCGCCGGCCCGCGCCTGCACCGAAGCTCGTCTCGCCGATCCCGATCTGCGCGTCGAAATGACCGCGATCGCCGCGCTCTAGCGCATCGGCCCGAAAATCGGATTCGATTTTCGGAAAGCACGATGCGTGGGTTGAAAGTGTTACAGCGTCCCTTGCGCGTCCCAAAAAGACGCGCGGCGCTGTAACGGCATCGCAACCGCCCGCACTGGAGACATCATGCACAGCGGTCTCGTCAATCCGATTGACTTTTCGCGCGAGGGCCGGCAGGCCGGCCACCTCGCCATTCCCTATTCGATCGATCGGTCGCCCTATTATCAGATCCGCATTCCGATCCTTCGCCTGAAAAATGGCGTGGGGCCGTCTTTGCTGCTGATGGCCGGCAACCATGGCGACGAATATGAGGGCGAACTCCAGCTCGGCCGGCTGATGCGGCTGCTTGATGTCGCTGAAATCCGCGGCGCCGTCACCATCCTGCCGATGGCGAACCTGCCGGCGGTGATGGCGGCCAAGCGCTGCTCGCCCTTCGACGGCGGCAACCTCAATCGAGCGTTTCCCGGCGATCCCACCGGCTCGCCGACAGCGCGGATGGCGCATTTCCTCGAACACGAACTTTTTCCGCGCCATGACGTCGTGCTCGACCTGCATTCGGGCGGCACGTCCATGGCGCACCTGCCCTGCACGCTGATTGAGCGGCAGGCCGATGCCGCCCGTTTCGAACGGTCCGTTTCGCTGATGCGCGCCATGGGTGCGGCGCATGCCTTCATCGCCGACAACGGGCCGACCGCACCGACATCGATGGGGGCTGCGGCAAGGGCCGGGACCGTAGGGCTTTCCGGCGAGTTCGGCGGCGGCGGCACCGTGACGCCTGAGACAATGGCCTTCACGGCGGCGGCAATCGACCGGCTGCTGGTGACACTCGGCATCGTCGAGCGTCCGGTGCTGTCGCGCGCGCCGCTCACCGAGCCCGGGCCGTTGCAGCTGCTTTCGCTATCCCGCCATAGCCAGGGCATCTATGCGAACCACAGAGGCTGGTTCGAGCCGGCCGTGGCACTCGGCGCCACCGTTTCCGCCGGCGACCTTGCCGGATGGTATCATGACCTCGAACGCCTGGATCAGCCGGAGGAAGAGCTGCGCTTTGCCGAGAGCGGCATTGTCATTTCCCATAGGCTGCACTGCGACAGCCAGGCCGGCGACTGCCTGATCCAGGTCGCCGAACCCATCGCATCCTGAGGAGCGCTGATCTGCTTACGTGATTGCGCCGACCGACGTCTTGACCCAGTCGAGGCGCTTAGCCGGTATCAGGCCGTAATTGTAGAAGTTCACGCCGTCAGCGCCGGCATCGACGGCGGCCTTGGCGCGTGCGGCGAGCACCGCCGGCCCGCTGACCTCAGGATAGAAGACGCGCAGGCCCACCCCAAGGAACTTGCCCGGTCCGATTGCCGCCCTGCCGGTCCGGATGACATCGCCGACGGCATCCGGCTCCATGTCGTAGCAGCAGAGGATCGCCCCGTCGCAGAGCTTGCCGGCGGCTGCGAGATCGACGCCGCCGAGCCAGCCGTCCTTCAGGTCGATGAGCACGATGCGTGTCGCCGGATCGGCTGCCGCCTTGATCTCGCCGATCAGGCTGGTCACCGGTTCGCTGCGCCAAGTGAGATAGGCATGCAGATCAGGATGGTCGCGAAAGGGGTCGATGCCGGCCGCCGGGAAGTCCGGGAATTGCCGTTCCGGGACAGCTCGTTCGCAGAGTTCGGCGATGAAGCGCCCGACCGACCGGCGCGCACCTTCGACCGGCACGCCGGCCTTTTCGGCGCGCACCGTGCAATGGTCGCAGAAGCAGAGCGGCAGCAGGAAATCGTCTTCGGCGTTCAGGCCGACGCCGTCCTTCTCGTGATGATATTCGTGCGCGAATCCCATGAAGTTCGGGCTCTCGAGTTCCACCATATCGGGCTGGTAGTTGGTCGTGATGTCGCGAACAAGGGTGACGGCATAGTCCCGCACGGCTGGGCTGGAGGGGCAAAGATTGTAATAGTTGGGATTGCCGAAGGCGTTTCGCGTCACGTGATCGGGATGCAGCATGCCGAGGCGGGTATTGTGGAGGCAGACCGTCCAGCAGGAGACCTTAAGCCCCGTCGTGTCGCGTCCTTGGACGAGTGCTTTCAGCATGTCGCCGCGCTCGGTGACATTCCCAGCCATCAGCGGCCGGATCAGCTTATCCCGCCATAGGCTCTCATCCGGCCGGAAGTAGACCGTCCCGTCTTCGGGGAAATAGGCCTTCTGCAGTGGGCTCCGGGGCTGCAGGAACCGGCCGGCGTGATAGGAGGTCGCCAAGCTGACCGTCGTCAGGCCTGCACGGTCGCGAAGGTCGGCGGCGAGTGCGGTGAGCCCCTGGTCCTGGATATCCCAGGGGTAAGTCCACATGGAAAGATGCATGGCGTGCTCCCGTCAGATCTGTCCATTGTATAGAACACGTGTCCATAATAGTGTCCAGATTGATCTTGAGGCGGGCGCCTGCTAGTAGCATTTATGCATAAGGCGGCTGGCCGAAAAGGCCAGCCGCCCTTTGAAGTGGCAGGGCTGATAGCTATTGCGCTGTCGCGTCAGATGTCGACGACGAGGCCTTTGGCTTTCAGCACCGGTTCGAGATTGCTGACCTCGATGACCGATTTACCCTGCTTATATGCCGCGATATAGCCGGCCTCGGCATCTTCGCGGGCCTGTGACAGCCTGGCGACTTCCTGCGCTTCCTGGCGACGCACGACCACCAAGCCGTCGGCATCACCGGCGATGACGTCGCCGGGATGGATGATTTCGCCGCCGACGATGATCGTGTCGTTCACCGCCGCAATAGTTTCTTTCACCGTCCCCTTGATGCAGACGCTGAGCGAGAAGACGGGAAAGCCAAGTTCCCTGAGCTGAAGGGTGTCGCGCACGCCGGTGTCGGTCACGAGACCGCCGATGCCCTTTGCCAGGCAGGCGTTGGCGAGGACATCGCCGAAGGATCCGGCCTCTTCGTATTCGCCGGCCGATACGACGATGATATCGCCCGGCTTTGCATAGTTGATGGCAAGCTGCAGCATGATGTTGTCACGCGGCGCGCATTTCACCGTAAAGGCCGGACCGCAGAGTTTCATGCGGTAGTCGACGGGCTTCAGGCGGGAGGAAAGGGCTCCGCGGCGCCCTTGGGCTTCGTGGATCGTCGCGGGTGAAAATTTGGAAACGGCGTCGATATCGGCTTTGCTTGGCCGTTCGGCAATATCTTTAATATGGATCACGGATGCCTCCCATCGTTGGCCGACGGCGGGCATGCCCCGCCGTCTGATTTCGTTTGGACATTATTATCGGATGACACCGAGGTCCTAGGGGATCGGGTCGAACTTCAGCTCCGAGAGCGATACGACCTTGTCGGTGCGCGTCATCTTGTATTCGGTATCCGGGCCGAGCCACTTGTCCCAGATCTTGTTGATCTCGCCTGATGTGTCGAGCTTGCGAAGGATCTCGTTGATCTTGGCGGTCAGCGCCGGCTGATCCTTGGCCATGCCGATGCCGATCGGCTGATACAGCATCGGCTCCTCGATCATCCGCATTGGCTTGCCCTTGCTCTTCGATTCATTGACGAACTTGGTCGTCGTCATGGTGTTGGCCACCATGCCGCGGGCCTTGCCCTGTTGGACGGCGAGATAGGCAGAGGCGGTATCCTGGAAGGTCAGCGGATCGGATTTGTTGAGCTTGATCGACATCTCAGACGTCGAACCCTTGGTCGAAGCAATGCGCTGGCCTGCGTAGTCGGCCTTCTTCTTGCCGGCATCGTCCGCCGGCACGATCAGCATTTCCTTGGCGAGATAATAGGGGTCGCTGAACTGGATCTGCTCAGCACGGCTCAGAGTATAGGCAAGGTTGGCAACGGTGATGTCGACGCGGCCGAGCTTGACCTCGGGCACACGCGCTTCGACCGAAACCGGCTTGATTTCGGCCTTGACGCCCAATTCCTTGGCGATGGCGCCGCAGAGATCGACGTCGAAACCGGCCATTTCGCGGGTCTTCGGATCGGGTGAGGCGAAGGGAGGAACGTCGGCGAACGTCGCGCAGCGCAGGGTTTTCGCCGAGATGATGTTATCGAGCTGATCGGCCTTTGCGGGCACGGCCGCGGCCATGCCGGCAAATGCGACGGTGAGGGTTAGGCATTTCCAGTTCATTGCTGTTCTCCTTTGTTTTTGGTGGTTGGTATCAATGCCTGAGATCAGCGAGGAATCGCTGCGCACGGGGATGGCTTGGATTGTTGAAGAAGTCCTCGGGGGTCGCCATTTCGAGGATCTGGCCCGCATCGATGAACCAGACCCGATCCGCGACGTCGCGCGCGAAGCCCATTTCATGAGTGACGCAGAGCATCGTCATGCCTTCCGACGCCAGGCTCTTCATGACGGCCAACACTTCGCCGACCATTTCAGGATCGAGCGCGCTGGTCGGCTCGTCGAACAACATCACCGGCGGTTCCATGGCAAGGGCGCGGGCGATTGCCACCCGCTGCTGCTGGCCGCCGGAGAGTTGACCGGGATAGGCCCGGGCCTTGTCGGCGAGACCGACCCGATCGAGAAGCTTGAGGGCCTTGTCCTTTGCAACATCAGGCGCCACGCCCTTCACCCGGATCGGCGACATCGACACGTTTTCGACCACCGAAAGGTGCGGAAACAGGTTGAAGTTCTGAAATACGAAGCCGATCCGGCTGCGCAGTGCATTGAGTTCCTTCGCCCGCATGGCGGCGTGAATGTTTTGCCCGTCGAGCGTAATCGATCCGCTGTTGATCTCCTCGAGTCGATTGATCGTGCGGATCAGCGTCGATTTTCCCGAACCGGACGGCCCGCAGATGACCACGACTTCGCCGCGTGTCACCTGCGCATCGATGTCCTTCAGGACCGGGTAGTCGCCGTAGCTCTTGCAGACCTGCGAAAGCCGGATCGTCTGCAATTCCTGTGCTGAAACTGACATGGTCATAGCTGCTCCGATATGATTTTCGATGGCGCGACCAAGGCGGCAGAGGGAAGGTTGGAAAGTCCCGCACGCCGCCGCGTGATGCTCCGCTCGAGGCGATTTGCGAAGTAGGTGAGCGTCCAGCAGATGGCGAAGTAGACGATCGCCAGAATGAGGAAGACCTGGAAAGGCTGGGTCAGGAGCTGGTTGTTGACCTGGCTTGCGGCAAAGGTCAGGTCCGGCACGTTGATCACGTAGCCGAGCGTCGTGTCCTTGATCGTCGAGACGAAGGTGGAGATGATGCTGGGGATCATGTTGTAGAGCGCCTGCGGCAGGATGATGAAGCGCATCGCACCGAGATAGCCGTGGCCAAGCGCACGCCCCGCATCCATCTGGCCCGGTCCGAGCGCGACGATGCCGGCACGGACGACTTCGCTCAGGAACGCGCTCTGATAGACCACGAGCGTCGTCAGCATCGTCACGAAGCTCGGTACATCGGCGCCGGTCAGCAGCGGAACGAGGAAATAGCTCCACAGGATGAGCATCAGTAGCGGCACGCCCCTGGTGAAATAGACCAGCGCAGTGACCGGCCAACGCAGCAGTGGCGACTTGGAGAGCCGCGCCAATGCGAACAGGATGCTGACCGGAAAGGCGAGAGCGATGCTGAGCGCCGAAAGGATCAGCGTATTGGCGAGCCCGCCAAGCGGCCCATTGGGATATTGGCCGATCAGCAGCAGCAGCCAGTAGTCTCGAACGATGGCGATCATGTCGTGGATCATGCGCGCGCGCTCCTGGCAGGATCGGTGCGCATCGACAGATAGGCGCCGATGCTCATGATCACGAGCGAGAAGAAAAGATAGAGAACCGTGCCGACCAGGTAGATCTCGAAGGTCCGGAAGCTGAGGTTCTCGATTTCCTTGACCGCATGCGTCAGCTCCGAGGCTCCGATGACAACCGCGAGACTGCTGTTCTTGAACAGGGAAACGCTGTGATTGATGAGCGGCGGCAGCGCGTTGCGCACGCCTTGCGGCATGATGACGAAACGCATCGCGGAGACATAGCCGTGGCCAAGCGCACGCGCTGCCTGCATTTGGCCGGGACTGACCGAGCGCACGCCTGACCGAAGATCTTCGCTGAAATAAGCCGCCTGGCAGAGCCCGAGCCCGATCACCGCGAAGATGGCTTCCGCATTATGGACTGCCAGCCATTCGGCTACCCCGCTCGGCATCAGGGTGAAAATCCCGAAGTACCATAGCATGAGCTGAACCAGGGTGGGGACGTTCCGGTGGTAGGAGACGTAAGCGGCGACTAACGGATCGCCGAAGCGAAAGGGCGACAAACGCAAAGCCAGCAGCAGAAGCGCCAGCGCCATCGCCATCGACCAGGAGCCGGCATAGATGATGAAGGTCATCTCGATGCCATGCAGCAGCATGGCGGTATATTCCGGATTTCCCAGGATTGCCGAAAGGTCGAAACCGCTCACGGGCTTGGCTCCCCGGATTGATCCGTCTTCGCCGCAGCGGATTGATCCGGCTTCGCCGAAGGCTGGGGCTTTGCCGTCTGCAGCCCGCCCATAACCTGTAGCGTCGGCGTGATCTCCATGTGCCCGATATTGACGGCGACGGGGGCTGCTATGGCGAAGGCAATCGCGTCGGCAATGTCGGCCGCCTGCGGCAGTTCGAAGCCGTCGATGAACCGTTCGCGGATGCTGGGGTCATCGCCGTGGACGTGATTGAAGATATCAGTGGCGACCCGGCCGGGGCAGATTTCCGTGACCCGTACCCGCTTCCCGAAAGCGTCGATGCGTAGCTGGTTGGACAGCATGCTCACCCCTGCCTTGGCGGCGTGATAGGATGAGTTTCCGCCGAAATTGTAGGCGCCGGCGATCGACGAGATGTTGATGACATGCCCGCGGTCGCGCGCCACCATGCCGGGCACGACCAGCCGGCAGATGTGCAGGACCGCCCGGAGATTGACGTCGACGATGAGATCGATATCGCCCTCGTCGGCCTCCAGGAACTTCTTCGGCCGGTCGACACCGGCATTGTTGACGAGAATATCGAACTCCACCCGACGGGTGAGCTCGGCCATGGCCTGACGGTCGGTCACGTCAATGACGTGGGCGACGCAGCCCGTCCGCGCAGCCAGCTGCTGCAGCGCTTCGGCACTGCGGGCAACGGCATGGACCTCGATGTTCTCCCGGCGGAGCCGCTCAACCACGGCTGCGCCGATACCGGAGGATGCGCCGGTCACCAGTGCGGTCTTGTAGTCGGAGAATGGCATTGTCGTTCCCTTGTTGTTGATTGAGACAGTAGCGAAGCTTTAACCCCTTGCCTAAGACCGATTATCTCTGGAGCAATAAGCAACGGTTATGGAGCCGGGAGGGCTGCTGGAAGAAGAGAAAGAGGTGGTCTCAGCATCACCTCGCAGTATCTCTGCCTCGGGCTGCCAGCGACCGCGTCGCGTTGCAAAAGCAATGCGCGTCTGCAAACATGTAAGCAGCGCAGATCAGAACGGTACCCCGATCCTCATGGACATCAGACGCCTCAAATCTTTCATCGTGATCGTCGACAGCGGCAGCATCACGCGAGCGGCGGACCTTCTGCACATCGCCCAGCCGGCTCTCAGTCAGCAGCTTGCGGCACTGGAGGAGCATTTCGGCCACAAGCTGCTGATCCGCAGCCAGCAGGGTGTCAGCATGACCGATGCGGGACACGCGGTGTATCGCCATGCGCAGATTATCCTTCGGCAGATGGAGCAGGCGCAAGCGGATGCATCGGCAGCCGGCAATTCGCTTGCCGGCCGTGTGTCCGTCGGTCTGGTGCCGTTCAGCAGTGCGGCCACGCTGTCGGTCGACCTCCTGGCGGAGACCCGCAAACGACATCCCGGTATTCTGCTGCATCTGACCGAAAGCGTCGGCCAGACCTATAGCCAGATGATCATGAACGGCCGGTTGGAGATGGCGCTTCTCCATGGAACCGGACCGATCAAGGGCGTTCGGTTCGAGCCGATCCTGAGCGAAGAGTTTTTCCTTGTCGCGCATCGGGACTTTGCGATCGAAGCGGATGCGAAACCGGTTCCGCTCAATGCTCTCGACGGAATACCGCTGCTGTTGCCGCCGGCCTACAATTTCGTCCGCCGCGCGGTCGATACCGCCTTCACGCGCACCCGCACCAATTTGAAGGTCGTGGCGGAAGTCGAAATCGTCCGCACTCTGGCCCGCGCGGTGGGCAGCGGTCTCGGCGCCACGATCATGCCGAAAGCCATCGCCGACCGTATCGTATCGGAATCGAGTGAGCCGCTGATCTGCCGGCTCGTCTCGCCGCGGATCGAAGAAACACTGTCGCTGTGCGTTTCCGACCAGAATCCCTTGTCGGAACCGGCCCTCGCCGTCAGAGACATCCTTCTCGAGTTGACGGCGCGGCTGAAAAGCTAAACCCGAGGCGCGACGCCGATCAGCGCATATCCTTGCAGAATTGAGCTATGCGCGCGCATCCTTCGCCGAGCTTTTCCATGCTCGTGGCGTAGGAAATCCGGAAAAAGGGGCTCATTCCGTAAGCCGCCCCTTGCACGGTCGCGACATGATGCTCGTCGACGAGAGCCATCACGAAATCGACGTCGGTCTCGATCTTTCGCCCGCCCTTGCTGGTCTTGCCGATCAGCCCGGAAATGTTGGGATAGATGTAGAAGGCGCCCTCGGGCCTATGGCAGCGCAGCCCTTCCACCTCCGACAATCTGTCGAGGACGAAGTCGCGTCTTTCCTTGTAGATCGCGGCCCGCTCCTTCAAGAGATCCTGCGGCCCGTCCAAGGCGGCGGTCGCCGCAGCCTGGGTCAGCGTCGCAATGCCGCCGCCATTCTGTCCGTTGACGTTGCTGACGGCGGATATCAGGTCTTTCGGCCCGGCGCAAAAGCCGAGCCGCCAGCCTGTCATTGCGTAAGCCTTGGAGACGCCGTTCATCGTCAGGACGCGATCATAGAGCCTGGGCTCGACTTCCGCGATCGTGCAGAACTGGAAGTCGTCATAGACCAGGTGTTCGTAGATATCGTCGGTCATGATCCAGACATTGGGATGTCGCAGCATGACCTCGGCGATGGCGGCCATCTCCGCCCTGGAGCAGGCGGCTCCGGTCGGATTGTTCGGGAAATTCAGGAAGAGCCATTTGGTGCGCGGCGTGATCGCTGCCTCCAGATCCTCCGGACGCAGCTTGAAGCCGGCCTGCTCGTGGCAGGGGACAGCGACCGGGACGCCGCCGGCGAATTTGACGATATCGGCATAGCTGACCCAGGAGGGCGTGGGAATGACGACCTCGTCGCCCGGATTGCAGGTTGCCAGCATGGCATTGAAGATCACCTGCTTGCCGCCGCCCGAGACGACGATCTGGCTGGCATCGTAGTCGAGATTATTGTCCCGTTTGAACTTCCTGATGATGGCGGCCTTCAGTGCCGGCGTGCCGTCCATCGGAGGATATTTCGTATCGCCGGCAAGAGCTGCCGCATGAGCCGCCTCGATCGCGTGGGCCGGAGTGGGGAAATCCGGCTCGCCGGACGAGAGGCTGACGACCTTGATTCCCTTGGCGGCGAGTTCCCTGGCGCGCTGGGTCATGGCGGCGGATGCGGATATGGAGACGTTTTTCAGGCGGTCAGCGATGACGGACATCGACTTGGTCCTTCGATGAGAGATGGGAACGGGAGACCGCCCGCGGGCGATCGGGATTGCGTCAGTCGGCGAGTTCAGCGGCAGGCGCGAGCGCGGCACCCGCGGCTTCGATTTCGCCGCGCACGATGCCGGCAAGCTCGAGGGCGCCGGGTGTGTCGCTGTGGACGAGAATGGAGCGGGCCGGCATCGCGATCACGGCTCCATCGATCGTCTCGACCGTGCCTTCGAGGAGGAATTGCCGCACACGTGCACGCACTGCGGCTTCGTCCTTGATGACGGCCCCCGGCAGCCCGCGCACGACGAGTTTCCCGCCGGCGTCATAGGCCCGGTCGGCAAGGAAAAGCGCCAACGTCTTCAAACGCGCGCGTTTCGCCGCCTGCTGAATCTCGCTGCCATGGGTGACGAAGACGACGAGACCGGCATCGACCGTGGCGATCGCATCCATCATCAGATCGGCGAGCAGGGTATCGCGATTGACCATATTGCCCATCGCCGCGTGGAAGCTGATATGGGAGACAGTGACACCCTCGGCTTTGGCGATCGCTATCAGTGCGCCGAGCTGATAGAGCATCTGCTGGCGAAGCTCGTCTGCCTGGAATGGTATTTCGCGCCGGCCGAAGCCGAGCCGATCAGGCAAACCGGGATGCGCGCCGATGCCGACGCCGTTCAGCTTCGCAAGCCGGACCATTCGCCCCATGATCTCCGGGTCGCCGCCATGGAAACCGCAGGCGATGTTGGCCGACGAGACGAGTTTCATCATCGCTTCGTCATCGCACAGCCGGTAGGGACCAAATCCTTCGCCCATGTCGGAATTCAGATCGATCTTCATCAGTTCCTCCTTTTGACGGCCTTTTGGGCGACACGCATCAGGCCATCGCCTTCAAGGCGCGCTTGACCATTTGGGATGTCTGCCTGACGTCTTCGACATAGCGGGCGACAGCCTGTTCCACCTTGCGCGCCTCCGCATGCGTCGAGCGAACGAAATTCAGGCGGGCGCCGATGCGGGCTTGCCCGAGCCGCCAGAGATCGCATTCGATCACTCCGGCGATCTTCGGATATCCGCCGGCGGTGTTGGCATCGCTCATCTGCACGATCGGTTCGCCGCCGGGCGGAACCTGGATCACGCCGGGCACGACGCCGTGGGAGCGCATCTCGATGGATGCTGTCGGCGTGATCGGCTCGCCTGATAAGCGGTAGCCCGTCCGGTCGCTTCGGGAGGAAATCCTCCAGGTCTGGCTCCAGAAGGCTTCGCCATCTCCGGCGAAAAGATCATGCTCGCCGGCCGGCAGGGCGCGGATCGGCAAAGCGCCGTCGACAGTGGCCGGGAAGACATCGCGCAGCGCCACGGCCGGTTCGACGACGGCGAGACCAGAGGCCGGCAACATGACCATCTCTGCGTCCTCGCCGACCGCGATCCGATCGCCCTTCGCCAGGGGCCGGCCGGCATTGCCGCCGAAGCCGCCGCGGAGCGATGTGCTTTGCGAGCCCATGACAACTGGGATATCCAGCCCGCCTCCGAGCGCAACATAGGAGCGTGCAAGCCGCGGGGGCTGTTTCAGTCCGAGAACCTGTCCGGGCTCCGCGAGATAGGCGCACCAGGGAAGCAATTCCGATCCATCCAGATCGGGATTGCCGTCGGCACCGGTAACGGCAAAGACGACGCGCCGCTCGAAACGCAGGCTGAACGGGAAGGTCTGCACCTCTATCGCGGCGGCATCTTCGTCATTGCCGACGAGAATGTTGCCGATCCGGACCGCGAGCGGATCCATTGCGCCGCTCGCCGATACGCCGATGTCGCGATAGCCGGGGCGGCCAAGATCCTGCACTGTATTGAACGGGCCGCTTTCCAAGATCTCGATCATAGCTCAATCCCTGCTGGCAGGAACCGCACCGTATCTCCCGGCGCCATCATGGCGGGGGTCGGTGACGTGGGGTCGAACATCTCAAGCGTCGCGAAGCCAATGGAATTCCAGCCATTCGGACCTGTGAGCATGGCGACGCCGGTTTGCATGCCGCCGATGGTCACGCAGCCCTTCGGCATCTTCAGCGAGGGCACGGTCTTTCGCGGCATGTAGATGCGGGGATCGAGACCATGCAGATAACCGAAACCGGGAGCGCTGCCCAAGGCGAACACACGGTAGGTCGCTTCATGATGGATGCGGACGACCTCGCGGTCGCTCAAGCCTGAGAGATCGCAAAGGGCTGGAAGATCCGTCGCATGTTCGCCGCCATATTGGACGGGGATCTCGATGGTCTTGCCCTTGAGATCGATGCTACGGGCATTCTCCCATGCCTCCAGCAGCCGGGCGACCACCGCATCGGGATCCTCGGGAGTCTCCTTGAAGATCACCAGCAGATTGGTCATGCCCGGGATGTTTTCCGCAAGGTCCGTCCAACCTTTCACAGTCTGGGACAGAGCCCAGATCCGCCGCTGCGCGATAAGGTCGAAGTCGCCTGGCGCTTCGAGCAGGAAGGATCTGGCGCCGATCGAGGAAACCCGCGCCAGGTTTTTGGTGGCCGGAACGATCTCGCGTTGCGATGCATGTCTGTTCGTCGTGACGATCATGACTGGAGCTCGATTTCGAACAGAGGATCACCGAAGCCGACCGGTGCGCCGCGTTCTGCGAGCAGCCTGGTCAAAACACCGGAACGGCTGGCGCGAAGGGGAAGCAGGATGTGCCCTACCCCGACAAAGCCGACGATATCCGCTTCGGATACGGAGCGCGGCAGATTTTGCGGCGCGGCGGAGGCGGGATGCTCGACATGGAAGCGGCCGGCCATCGGCGCCTTCACAACGACCGATGCGGAGCCGGGAGCCAAACCGGGAGCATGGGGCGTCGCTTCGGGCGGGCTGATCCGGGCACCGTCTTTTCCAGCGACGACGATGCGAAGCTGTCCGTCCGGCCGGGAGATTTCAAGACCGTCCACGCCGGCGGCCATCAGCGCCTCGGTGAGCAATGCGATGGTCGCCGGATCGCTGAAATCGATCGCGCTCATGCCGCCCTCCGCAGCTTCAGCCATTGTTCGAGATAGTGAATGTCCGTCTCGCCGCGCGCGAATGCGCCGTCCTCGAACAGGGCGCGCAGGAAGGGGATATTGGTGGAAATCCCTTCGACCTCAGTGCCGGCAAGCGCCTCGCGCATTCTTGCCATCGCTTCTGCCCGCGTCGGCGCATGCACGATCAGCTTGGCGATCAGCGAATCGTAATAGGGCGAGACCTTGTAGCCGGCATGAATATGCGTATCGACGCGAATGCCCGGCCCGACGGGCAAAGTCAGATGGGTGACGACACCCGCCGATGGCAGGAAGGTTTCCGGATCCTCGGCGTTGATACGGCATTCGAAGGAATGGCCTTCGCATGTTACATCGCCTTGGTTGAGATTCAGAACGTGACCCTGAGCTGCCCTTATCTGCGCCTGGACGATATCGACGCCGCTCGTCATTTCGGTGACGGGATGCTCGACCTGAAGTCGCGTGTTCATCTCGATGAAATAGAAAGCGCCGTCCTCATAAAGGAATTCGAAGGTTCCAACGCCCCGGTAGCCGATCTGGAGGCAGGCCTGCACGCAAGCCAGGCCGACCGATTGGATGATGTCGGGCGCGATCCCCGGCGCCGGCGCCTCCTCCACCACTTTCTGATGGCGGCGCTGCATCGAGCAATCCCGGTGTCCCAGCCACACGGCATTGCCGTGATCGTCGCAAACAACCTGGATCTCGATGTGACGCGGATGCTGGAGGAATTTCTCCATGTAGAGCGAGGGTGAGCCGAAGGCCTTGCGGGCCTCTTCTCGTGTCAGAACGATTGCTTCATGCAACACATCAGCCTTTGGCACGACGCGCATGCCGCGTCCGCCGCCACCGCCGGCCGCCTTGATGATGACAGGATAGCCGATTTCCAGCGCTATGCGCTCGATCGTGGCGGGATCGTCGGGTAGCGCGGCGTCCGGACCGGGAACGCAGGGCACGCCGGCCGCCATCATCGCGCGCTTTGCCGAGATCTTGTCGCCCATGGTCGCAATCGAGGACGTGGTCGGACCGATGAAGATCAGCCCCGCCTTTTCTACAGCGTCGGCGAAGGCAGCGTTCTCGGACAGAAAACCGTAACCGGGATGAATGGCGCCCGCACCGGCGAGATGTGCTGCCAGAAGGATGGCATCCTGATTGAGATAGCTCTTGGCGGCACTCGACGGGCCGATGCAGAGAAAGCTGTCTGCGGTCTTGCCGTAAGGCGCTTCCCTGTCGGCCTCGGAGCAGATGGCGATCGTCTTCAGGCCGAGCTCGCGGCAGGCGCGCTGGATCCGAACTGCGATCTCGCCACGATTGGCGATCAGAACGGTATCGAAGCGGCCGGCCGCGGATTGTTCAGGCGTTTCCGGCATCAGGCAATCTCCGCCAGCAGGTCGCCGGTCTCGACCTCGCCGTCGTCGATTTCGGTGAGGTGCGTGATGCGCCCCGACCGCGGCGCGGCGATTGTGTTGAAGACCTTCATTGCCTCGACGATGAAAAGGGTCTGCCCCTCCTCCACCTCGTCCCCGATCGCGACGAATGGCGGCTCCCCGGGCGCCGGGGTCCGGTGCAGAACGCCGAAGACGGGCGCCTTCACCGCATAGGAGGTTTTCTCGACGCTCGAAGACGCATGGGAGACGGCATCATGGGCAAAGTTCGTCGTCGATCCTGCCTTTTGCGTGGGCTGGGCAGCAGGCTCCTGACCCTGCGACGTACGGAAAATCCGAACCGTCACGTCCTTTTCGGTCACGGTCAGCTCGGTAATGTTCGATCGTCCGACAAAGTCGATCAGCGTCTTGATCTTCGAGAGGTCCATATGCGTGCTCGGAATTTCAAAATTCCACCGCGCGGACCTGAAGTTTCAGATCGCCCGGCGTTGTGATTTTCGTAGCACGACGCGCCGACTGATGGGGTCAGACGAAGTTTTGATGGAGTGCAATCCGCGTCCTATGGGGACATAGCGCCGGACGCCCTTCGACGAATAGAATCCATCGAAGAGCAAAACGCTTTTCGAAGCGTCGCCTCCCTCCGAAATGATTTACACTTTATCGCACCTGTCTCCTCACTCCTATCGTTAGTCCCGCCGTCCGGGCGTGAATAACGATAGGAGTGAGTATATCGAGACGCTGGCTCAGGAGGGCGACTGGCGAAGTTGTAGACCGTCAACCCGCTATCGACATCGCTCGAAAGTCAAATGACCTTCAATCCTTCTTGGGCGTCTTGAAACATACCGTTCAGTTTTACGGCAACCCAGAAGACTTTCTCGGTATCAGCGCCAGGCTCCGCGTGGGCTATTACCGATAAAAAACCATCGGTGCTCGTAGCATTAGGATCTATAGTTACTTTGATTTTCGGAACGACATCGTTGCCGTGCTTATTGGTACATACGAATGCATCGATCGTCTTTTTACTAAAGCCACGACCTATGAGTTTAAAAGGCTTGTCGTCGCCCCAAGAAACAACCACTAGCGGTTCGCTTAAGCTTTCGATCTCAACTTCCGGCTTATCACCACACATATTAGCCTCCGGGATCCATCGTGATCTGTGGGTTAATCGTTGTCGCCTGATCTGCGAGGTATGAACCCGCCTGATCTCGACATAACGCCGCCGGAGCGGGACAAGGCGCCGCCCGATCTGGACATTCCACCTCGGAGATCAGTCGAAGCCTCGGCCGTGAGCAGGATTTGCTCAAAGGTTCCCGTTTCGGCATCGAGCCTCATCGAGAGATCGCTCTTATCATAGATCCAAACCCTCATATCCTTGGCGAGAGCACCAATTTGGGAACCGAGACCCGTTCGGGCACTCGAACCAGGGGACCGAGACAATCTCTCGTACCCGAGATCGCTCGGAGGGGGATCGTCGGGATCTGAACCGGCGCCGTGGACAACGAAGATTGCTGGCCGACCTAGTTCAATGAAAGCACCCTCGAACGAAAATGCATAGATTCGCGCGAGTTTCGCGCCCTCCGCAGCAAGCTGGCTTCTCAAAAAATTGTTCGTTCCTGCTTTAGGGATGCCCAGAGGCTCGTAAACGCTGCCTCTAAGAATTACATCGTTAAGCGAGCGCCCGAACAGATATACAGCTGATACGCCGAGTAAAGTTTCATTGTCTCCCACGTCTCCCTCCATCTACCGAATTATTGACTGCTCATTGATCTCGACAGTAAAATTTTCTCGCGATAGTTCATCTTCGGAAGCGCGAGATAATCTATTGGCAGTAGCGTACGTGCGGAAAGGACATGGCTGCGATGCTCGCCGCCTTTGAGGTGTGCGCCAGCATGCAATTCGCCGATCGCCCGTTGCCCGAAGTTCCTGCTGATGATCCTCGCAAATTGGCCGCCACTTTCATCCCGATCAATCGCAAGCATCGTCCTCGCAACGTCGCCGTAGTCCAGAAAGTCGGGAGCGAGAGCCCATAAGGTTTCCGCCAGATACGTCCCGACGATATCGCGTGCATCGAGCAGTGCTTCGACAAATCCATCCGAGTTTCGCGCGAAAGCGCGGTCGAAAGCATGCTGCACGGGTGCCTCGGCAGCCGGATCGAACTCGGCAATATCTGCGAGGTCTTCGACGGCACGCGAGATTAACCCGCGCACCACCAGGCTCTCATGGAAGATATCGACGAGGATGTCGAATATCGCGCCGGTGAGCGGTTGCGAGAGCTCATGCTCGTCCTTCCACCCATGTGCGAAGTCGGCCATCGTCCGTTTGTTGTTTGCCGACCGTATCTGGCGATGCGGCGAAAATTCCGAGAAGCGCGCCAGGCGATTTGCCCGGTAAAGGTTACCGCGCGTCTCCGCGAGAACATTGTCGATCACGGACGGAAAATGCATGGCCGCGATCAGCGACACGCAGTCGGAGAAGGCCTCCTGGAAGCCAAGATATTCGGGGTACTCGGTTCCCGGGCGCGGCACACCCAGTACGCTGAAGATGATCGCGTGCCCCACCTCATGAGCGATGACGTCGAAATCCAGGCTGAAGGGAAGGACGCGCCCGTCGTTTTCGAACTGGCTCCCAATTTCGAGGAAACCATAGCCGTATTGAGCGTTGTCCCATCGCGGCAGGATCGAGATTTCCAGACGGTCATAATGATCGCGAAAATGCCAGGTGAGCGGCTGGCCGAGATAGCGCTCCCACACATCCAGTGTGAATCGCACGCAACCAAAAACATGCGCGGCTTCGAAGCCAGCCATCGAAGATCGGAGATAGTCGAAATTGCCGCACTCGTCGGGGGTGGCCGGCTGCAGGATTTTCCCGGTCCAGGGCGGCAGATACATGTACGGTGTTCCGAGCGGCCCGCGGTTCACACCGTAAGGACTCGTCTTGCCGACCGGCTCCACAACGAACATGCGATCGTCGGCCGGACCAGCCGTCAGGCTACCCAGCGGAGACGACACTTCGACAATCTCGGGACTGGACCGAGCATCTTCAAATGGAGGCTGTACAAAAAGTCTGAACCGGGTGCTCATCCGCTTCCCCTCAAAAGACTTTTATGGTGCCAGTTTAAGTTGACCTTCGGCGCTCGCGAGAATTTTAGCAAGTAATGAAATAGTATTAGCGCCAGCCTGCCAAATGTACGAGGCGTTATTCAGACAGTTCAACCAATCTCGAATAGCGCGGGTGACTGCGAATGGAATCGAGGTCGGAATCGTTCTTGAACCACAGCCGCATCTCGGCGCCGACCTGAGGCATCCAGGCTTCCAGCACCTCGATCGCTCGGTCAATCTCGCCAAGCAGCGCATAAGTGCAGGCGGCGTTGTACTGAATGTTTATGTCGTTGGGATCAGTCGCCAGTGAGCGGGCCAGCCACTCCAGTGCCCGATCGCGGACACCGAGAAAGGCGAGCACGGTTGCTCCAAGACAGGCAACATTGGCATTCTCCGGATGTAGCCGCAATTCTTCCTCCGCCTTTTTCAACGCGATCCAAGCATAACTATTGGCCTTGTCTGTTTGCCCGAGTGAACGAAAGACGTGCACAAGCATGGTCGGCGCACCATAATCGGCAGGCTTGATTTCCATTGCACGCTGAAAGTAGGTGGCCGCCAGCTCGAACTGACCGTCGGTGACGCAAAATTCGGCATAATACCGGTTCGCCTCGTGGCAATCGCCGTCGAGCGATAAAGCCTGCTCGAATGCGGAAACGGCCTCAGCGCGATTGCCGGCCACCGCCAACGCAAACCCCTTGGCCGCGTGTGCCTCCGCCAGATTGGGATCGATAGCGAGCGCCCTCGCGGTGTTCGCAAGAATGTCCTCCACCGGGATCTGTACACCGAACTGGGACCGCAGACGCGCATCGCAAACCGCGACACCCGCATAAGCGCGGGCATAGTCCGGATCCAATTCGATAGCTCTCGCGAAGCTCTGTCTGGCCATGAGATGGTTTGAGCGCGAGGCAATGTGATAGTACTCGCGGCCCCTGAGGAAGTGCGTATAGGCTTCAACGCTCGCTGTCGGCGCCAGCTCGATTGCCTTCTTTTCCTCCGGGAGTAGCTTGACCTTTAGTTGCTCGACGATCGCCTTCGTGATCTCGTCCTGCACTTCGAAGATGTCGGTGAGGTCGCGGTCGTAACGCGCCGCCCACACGTGGCCATCGCTGGCTGCGTCGATCAATTCAGCATTGATCCTCACATGGTTGCCGGCCTTGCGGACGCTGCCCTCTACGACATAGGCAACCCCTAGTTCCCCGGCGATGCGCTGCAGGTTCTCGCTCCGGCCTTTCCACGTGAAGACAGTGTTGCGGCTTAGTACGAATAGGCCTGAAACATTCGATAGGTCAGTGATGATGTCCTCGGTGATGCCGTCGCTGAAAAACTCCTGGGCGGGATCGTCGCTGATGTTAGCGAATGGCAGGATTGCAACGGATGGCTTGTTGACGGGTGCCCGTGTGTGGGTACCTGCGGCAAGCGGAACCTCCTCGCTGGAGGCGACATTGCCCCAATCGGCAAAATAGACATGGACCGGACGGGAAATGTTCTTGACGTTCATGGCGCCCTGATCTGCGAAATCGAGACCGAGCTTATTTCCGACTTCGTGGCGCACTGCCGCCGAACAGGCAATGCCGCCCGGAGCTGCAAGGGCTTGCAGCCGGACCGCCACATTAATGCCGTCCCCATGAAAGTCATCCGCATCGAAGACGATATCGCCCAGATTCAAGCCTATCCGGAACGCGAAGTGCCTGTCCGCTGGAATCCCCATGTTGCGCTCCAGCATGCCGCGCTGGATTTCGACTGCGCATCGTGCAGCACTGAGCACGCTGCCGAACTCGACCAGGAAACCGTCGCCCATCAGCTTGATTATATGCCCGCCATGGTTCGCGACAGCTGGATCGAAGAGCTCGCGGCGATGCTGACGAAGGGCGTTGAGCGTCTCCTCTTCGTTTGCCTCCAGGAGACGGCTGTAGCCCACCACATCGGCGGCCAGGATAGCCGCCAATCGGCGCTCGACAAGCTCTGCACACATGCCCGTCTCCCCAACGTGCTGGTGGCAATATTACTCAATTCTAGAAGTTAGCCGATCATGTTGCCGGATGATTGTATTACTGACAACTAAAATATCCCTCTGTCGCCAAACCAACAGTTTACGCTGAACACTGTAGGGCTGTAATGGCGTCGACCGACAAGAGATCGAAATACCGAGGATCAAGCGGCGGATTTTGATTGATGTCGAGGGTAATCCCCTCGCTGCGGCCGGCTCCGTCAGTTCTTCGGAGCAGCGATGCTCTCCCGCAAGATCAGGCTGCTGCGGATAACGGTACGAAGCGCCGCCGTATTCTGCCTCTGGCCAATGGCGTCGAAGAGGAGATCCACCGCGGCGCGCCCCATCTCTTCCACCGGCTGCTTGATCGTCGAGAGTGGCGGAGAGCAAAATTCGCAGACGGGGGAGCCGTCGAAAGAGACGACGGACACATCACCGGGAATACTTAGGCCCGTCCGTTGGATACGGCTGACAAATGAAATGGCCATGTCATCGCTGGTCGCGATGACGGCTGTCGGTTTCTCGGTCAACTCGGCGAAATCATCCGCCGCCTGGACACCAATGTCGAAGCCGTGCTGATAATCGAGATGACCACCCGAGCGATGCACCGAATCCTCGGACAATCCTGCCGCCTCGAGCGCCTCGAGCACGCCGCCGTAACGCTCGACATCGTGATAATTGCCTTCAGGCCCTGCAAGATAGAAGAACCGTCGATGACCCAGTCGGATCAGTTCGGCCGTGACGTCGCGCACGGCTTCGCGGTCGTTCGTAACGACGCTCTGCAGGCCGGCATCGCTCATGTCGAGCAGCATCGACACGATCGGCAGGCCGGAGTTGGCCAGCGAGCGTCCGTCAACCTCCGGAAGCTTCGACGACAGGATGATGGCTCCGCGCACGCTGCCGCCGAAGGCGAGGTCGAGAATGTGCCGTTCGGAAATCTCGTCGCGGTCGAGGTTGGCGATCATCAGGTTGTAGCCGCCCTGGATCAGCGATTTATTGATACTCTGCAGCACCTGCGGAATGACCTGGGAAGCGCCATAGTAGAGCGATCCCGGCAGAATGATCATGATGATATTGGATTTGCCGACCCTGAGACCGCGCGCCATCGCGTTCGGGGTGTAGCCCAGTTGCCTGGCTGCGGCATTGATCTTGGCGCGCGTCTTTTCGTTGACCCGTCCGGGATTGGCGAGCGCCCGGCTCACTGTCGATATCGCAACGCCGGCGAGCCGCGCGACATCGGCCATCAACGCGCCTGATTGATCCTCCCCGACTACATCCTTGTTTTTGTTCACGGTTCTTTCTTTCTCTCGGATGCTTTTGTTTGCAACTCTAAGACAAGTGGCAGCGTATAGCAAACGTTTGCCAAAAACCGCTTGCGTAAAAAAACAGCTTGGCTATTATCTAATCATGGCAAACGATTGCCATAAGCTAATGCATTGAAAATTCTACGACTTATGAATGCGGAACGGCCCTTCCGCAAACGGATAGGTCATGCCTTGAAAAGGGAGTGATTATGGCTGCTGACGACAGGCTGCGCTTTGGCGTCGATCTCGTGACATTCTTCCATCCCGGCTTTTGGGACGTCGACAGCCATGACGCGATCGTCGACTATGCACGCGCCGCGCCGCGCGCCTTCTGGGACAAGATCCTCGACGGCGTCCAGGCCTCCGGCGTTACCGGCGTCGAATTGACCTTCTCTCCCTTCAACTGGCAGGACGCCATCAAGACCTACGGTTCCGTCGACGCCTTCGCGGCCGAACTGGCAAGACGCGGCCTGACGCTGTGCAGCGGCTTCTTCGCGGAACTTGAGGCGGCCGGCGACTTCGCCGAGCCCGAGGCCCAGCGCGCGCTGATCGACAAGGCGGAACGATATGCCGACTTCCTGAAAGCCTGCGGCAGCGACATCATGGTGATCGGCGCGCCCTTACGCCAGACGCTGGGCGCCCAGCCGGTGCAGTTCCATGATTTCGATCGCGCCAAGGTGATTGCCGATTTTCTGAACCGGCTCGGCGCGACCCTCTATGCCAGGGGCGTACGGCTGGCGCTGCATACTGAAGCGCACTCGATCTTTGCCGCCGCGCGCGACGTCGATCTGATGATGCTTTTGACCGACCCGGCCTATGTGCACATGTGCCCGGATACCGCCCACATCATCGTGGCCGGCTCCGATCCCGTCCAGCTCGTCGATCGCCATCACGAGCGCATGATCATCGCCCACTGGAAGGATGCGCGCGGCCCGATGCCCGCCGACACGCCGATCGACAAGCACATCCATGAACGCCACCAGCCCTATTTCTGCAGCTTCGGCCTCGGACGGGTCGACTGGCCGGCCTGGATCCGGCTGCTGCGCGACCGGGCCTATGAAGGTTGGGCGATCCTCGAACTCGATGCCGCGCCGGATCCCGTCCGCGACATCGCCAACGGGCTCACGCTCGTCCGGCAGGGGCTCCTGCCGATCTATCGCTGACAGTCATCCCTAAGACAACGAACGCCCCGCAAAGAGGGCATTTTCAAGAGGTGGAACAATGAAGACCATGATGAAGCTTTTTCTTGCCGGCGTGGTATTCGCCGGCCTGTCTGCCTCGGCCCATGCCGAGGACAAGCCGACGATCGAGATCATGTCGTCCTGGACGTCGGGCGGCGAAGCAGCCGCGCTCAACGTCATCAAGACCGAGTTCGAAAAGCGCGGCGGCGTCTGGAAGGATTCCTCGATCGCCGGCTTCGGTGCGGCCGATGCCGCCTTCCAGAACCGTATCGTCGCGGGTGACGCGCCCGGGGCCAAGCAGGGCGTCATCGGCCTCGCTGCCGCTGATTTCATCAACCAGGGCCTGTTCAATCCGATCGACGACGTCGCCACCGCCGGCAAATGGGCTGACGCCCTGCCGAAATCGATCCACGATCTCATCTCCTATGACGGCAAGGTCTATCTTGCGCCGACCGGCGCCCATGGTGAAAGCTGGCTCTTCTATTCGAAGGAAGCCTTCGAGAAGGCCGGCATTGCGCAGGAGCCCAAGACCTGGGACGAGCTCTTTGCCGATCTCGACAAGCTGAAGGCTGCCGGCCTGGTTCCGGTCGCCTGGGGTGGCCAGCCCTGGCAGCAAACCAAGGTCTTCAACATGATCCTGCTCTCGCAGGTCGGGATCGACGGCTTCCTGAAGATCTATGTCGATAAGGACAAGAGCCCGGCATCCGTCGAAGGCGTGAAGAAGTCCCTTGAAATCCTCGGTAAGCTGCGCGGCTATGTCGATGCCGGTGCAGCCGGGCGCAACTGGAACGACGCGACAGCCATGCTGATCACCGCCAAGGCCGGCGTGCAGTTCATGGGCGACTGGGCCAAGGGCGAATTCACCGTTGCCGGCAAGGAGCCGGGCAAGGATTATGGCTGCATGATCGTGCCGGAGTCGAAGGGCATGGTCTACATCGCCGACTCCCTCTGGTTCCCCAAGACCGGCAAGGCCGAGACTGACAAGGCGCAGAAACTTCTCGCCGAAGTCGTCATGGATCCGGCCGTTCAGGTCGAATTTGCCCTGAAGAAGGGCTCGGTGCCGATGCGCGCCGACGTCGATAAGTCGAAGCTGGACGCCTGCGCGCAGAAGGGTGTCGAGCTGATGAGCGCCGGTGCAATCGTGCCGGACCAGGCGATCGTGCTGACGCCCCAGCAGGTCGGCGCGCTCGACGACTTCGTCGACGAATACTGGAGCGGCGGCTCGAACGATGCAGGCGCCGCAGCCGAAAACTTCTTCGCCGTCTTCGAGTAGGATAGTACCCGTGGCGTCGGCCTGATCCGACGCCACGGCTGCCGGCTGCCGCCTCACGCGGCGGCCCGAGCCCTGCTTTCCACTCCGTCAACGAGCTGGCCGATGTCCATCAAACGCAAGCCCAATCTTTCCGCGACCATCGCCCTGCTGCCGACATGGTTCGTCGCGGTCGTGGTCTTCATCGGCACCATGGCTTGGTCAATCCGCCTGTCCTTCACCAATTCGACGCTTTTTCCGTCCTCGACCTATGTCGGCTTGGCGCAGTATTCGAAGCTCTTCTCTTCCGCCAAATGGCTGGCCTCGCTGCAAAACGTGTTGATCTTCGGCGTCCTATACGTCGCAGGCTGTTTGCTGCTGGGCTTCCTGCTGGCTGCCGCGCTGGATCGTAAGATCCGCTTCGAAAGCGCCTTCAGGACCATATTCCTCTATCCCTACGCCATGTCTTTCGTGGTGACCGGGCTGATCTGGCAATGGATGCTCAATCCGACGCTCGGCATCCAGGCGAGCGTGCGTTCGCTCGGCTGGGAAAGCTTCGTCCTC
>Ga0102593_1001129_pt1 | contig 29228 bp, 24 predicted proteins | sample AraplaCol_mMS_r2_2_FD_76862 | JGI IMG/M metagenome (GOLD analysis project Ga0102593, IMG submission 76862) | Arabidopsis root microbial communities from North Carolina, USA - plate scrape MF_Col_mMS_r2 (SPADES assembly) (version 2) | ecosystem: Host-associated > Plants > Roots > Endosphere...
TGTGTTCGATGGTCAAGATGCCGACGTTTGAGGAAGAAGATCGCCGCCGCATTGGTCGCGAACGAAAAGTGCTGATCACTGAGCGCGTTCTCCACGTCAACCGCATCAAAGGACTGCTCTTCTGTCACGGTATCCGCGATTATGCGCCTTTGCGCCGTGATCGCCGCGCTCGTCTGGAAGACCTTCGTACGGGCGACGACCGTGTGCTCCCCAAGCATATCAAGGCACAAATCTCCCGTGAACTCGACCGCCTCGAGTTGTTGCTTGAGCAGATCAGGACTGTCGAGGCCGAACGCGACGCGCTCATCGTTGAGCAGGCGACGAGCGCATCGCCAGCGGCACTGCTACTTGGCATCAGGGGAATTGGTTCGGAGTTTGCGGCAGTCCTTCACTCTGAAGGCCTGTTCCGGCACTTCGACAACCGCCGTCAAGTTGCCGCCTACGCCGGGTTAGCGCCGTCGCCATGGCAGAGCGGCTCGATCAATCGCGAGCAGGGCGTCTCCAAAGCGGGCAATCCACGGCTACGAACGACGATGGTCGAGCTTGCGTGGCTGTGGCTGCGCTACCAGCCGGGCTCCAGGCTGTCCTGCTGGTTTAAGGAGCGCGTCGCTCGCAATGGCGGACGCTTCAAAAAGACGATTATCGTGGCGCTTGCCCGCAAGCTGTTGGTCGCCTTATGGAAATATGTCAACGCCGGCATCGTTATCGAGGGGGTGGTCATGAAATCCGCCTGACCGACGACAGCTCAACTGCAAAGCTCTTTCAATCCCCAGGGCCTGATCAGCCCTGACGGATCCAGGCGAACGGACCGTGGATCCTCATGGCTTCAACAGCCGGGAACAAGGTTGGTCCCGTTCTCCTGAGCCCTTGCCCGCCGTAAGCGGGATCGTGGTGCAGCCGCTCGGAGCGGCGACCGTATGTGAGGTTGTACAGGCTCGCAGGCCGGGCCGGTAAAGTATCGGGCTCAGACTTGGATTCGAGACGAGGAGATCAAGATGCCGCCTTGATAGCCGTTGACGCCATACTCCTCATGTGAAGAGGATCCAACCGCTGGCCGCGACGACATCGTCGACATCGCACGATCGCTGGCAAGGGCAGGGCGGCGCTCGTGACCTGCGAGATGACGAGACCTGACGTTGGTCAGGGGCACTTCACGAGAGCTAGCTAGCGCAACAGAGGGAGCGATGAAGGGCGCGCCTCCGATGGCGTCGTCACTGTTCCTTCATGGCCACCGGAAGCAGATGGATTATCGCTCGCAGCGAGCCGTCCCATCAACGAGACAGGAAAAGCGAAATGTTGCTGTCTTCAACATTGAGCGCGTAACGCCGCCGAAAAGGCGTTGCTGTAGCCTTGGGTGGTTACAGGCGCCCATTACAATCATATCGGCGGCGACATCAGTTGTATGTTGCCTCAAGGTTTCATCCACGCTGCGTCCGGCACTTGTCAGCCCGGTCGACTTCGACTCCATGGACTTCCCTCCTTGAACGATGAGGTCAGTCCATCGCGTTCCGAAAAATCCTCTTGATATCTGTCAAAGCGCGGCCCTCACGAGGACGTCATCGGGACGTAATCGCGACCGCTGTCGATCGTTGTGGGCCGGCCATCGAGAGACAATTCGGCGATCCGTGGCTTTGATTGAGCGATAATCTTGCCCCGGCGGATGACCCAAAGCCGTGTGGGCTTGAGCCGTAATGCCTCAATCGGGTCGGCTGCCTGCAGGACAACAAAGTCCGCGTTGCAGCCTTTCATCATGCCATAACCTTCAAGACCCATCGTCTTTGCAGAGTTCAGCGTAAGGGCGTCGAAGATCTTTTTCTTGTCAGCGATGCCGGCCATCTGCGCGACATGGATCGCCATATGTCCGACTTCCAGCATGTCGCCCGAGCCCATCGAATACCAGGGATCCATCACGCAGTCGTGCCCGAAGGAGACGTTAAGCCCGGCATCCATCAATTCACGCACACGTGTCATGCCGCGGCGCTTGGGATATGTATCGTGCCTGCCCTGTAGCATGATGTTGATCAGGGGATTGGGGATGACATTGATTTCGGCCTCGGCCATCAGCGGGATGAGCTTTGAGACATAGTAGTTGTCCATCGAATGCATCGAGGTAAGGTGGGAACCGGCAACACGTCCCTGAAGGCCGAAACGCACAGTCTGGGCGGCCAGAGTTTCAATGTGACGCGACATCGGATCGTCCGTCTCGTCGCAATGCATGTCGACCGGAAGTCCACGATCAGCGGCGATCCTGCACAGCGCCTCGACAGACGCGCGGCCGTCTTCCATCGTTCGCTCGAAGTGCGGAATACCGCCGACAATGTCGATCCCCATGTCGAGGGCACGGTTCAGCGACTCGACGCCGGCTTCCGCCCGGTAATAGCCATCCTGCGGAAAGGCAACGAGTTGCAAGTCGATGTAGGGCTTTACCCGTTTTCGAACCTCGATCAGAGCCCCGGCGGTTACCAGACGTGGATCGGACGTATCGACGTGGCTTCTGATGGAAAGAAGGCCCTGGCTTACGGCAAGGTCGCAGTAGCGCAGGGCGCGATCGACCAACGCCTCCTGTGTCAATGACGGACGAAGCTCGCCCCAGAGCGAGATGCCTTCCAGCAGCGTGCCGGAGATGTTCATTCGCGGCAGGCCGAGTGACAGCGTGGCATCCATATGAAAATGGGGATCGACGAAGGGCGGCGTCACCAGCCGGCCCGTTGCATCGATTTCCGTGCCGGCAGACGCCTGGATCTGATGCTCGACGGCAGCAATCTTTCCCTTCTCCACTGCAATGTCGATCCCGGTACGGCCATCGGGGAGGTTCGCTTTCCTGATGATCAGCTCGAACATTGGGTCTCCTTTTATCGTTCGCCACTGCGATAGGATTGCATCAGGGCCTGAGGAACGCGCGCGCGGCGGGCCATGACGGCAAGCGCCAGGATCGACAGGACATAAGGCGTCATCAGAAAGATCTGATAGGGGATACCCTGGACGACGGTCTGCAGGCGAAGCTGGAAAGCGTCGAAGAAGGCAAAGAGCAGCGCTCCGAAAAGCGCACGCCCGGGTCTCCAGGATGCAAAGACGACGAGCGCAATGCAGATCCACCCACGACCCTGGACCATGGTCGGGAAGAAGCTGTTGAAGGCTGACAGCGTCAGGAACGCGCCGCCCATGCCCATCAACGCGCTGCCGACGATCACCGCACCATAGCGTATCCGGATCGGATCGACGCCCTGAGCCTCTGCCGCATGCGGGTTTTCGCCGGTCATGCGAATTGCAAGACCAAGCGGCGTGCGAAAGACGACATAGGCAAGAAGGAGCGCAATGAGGATGGCGAGATAGGTGGGTGCTGTCTGCGTGAAAAAGGCCGGTCCAACAAATGGCACGGTGGAAAGGCCAGGGATGCTGATTGGCTGGAAGGGGACGATCGTTGGCGGTGTGCCGGCGACGGGGACGATCAGACGGAACACATAGTAACTGAAGCTTGAGGCAAACAGGGTCACGCCAAGACCTGAGACATGCTGGGACAGGCCGAGCGTAACGGTCATCGCGGCGTGCAGGAAACCAAACACCATGCCTGCCAGCGCAGCCACAAAGAGACCGGTCCAAAGGTCAGCGCCATGATAGACCGCAAGCCAGCCGATCATCGCGCCGAAGGTCATGATGCCCTCGATGCCGAGGTTGAGAACGCCGGCTCGTTCGCACAAAAGTGCGCCAAGAGTGCCAAAGATCAGAGGAGTGGCAATTCGAAGGATCGCCGCCCACAGGCCCGCCGATGAGATGATGTCGACAATAACGTTCATCGCCGGATCCTGTATTGGGTGAAGAACAGGGCAACGAGCATCGTCAGGAGCGACAGCGCTACCGTTACATCAGCGATGTAGGTTGGTATGGCGAGGCTGCGGCTCATGCCGTCGGCACCGACGAACATGGTTGCCGTGAACAGCGCCGCGAGCACGACGCCGAGTGGGTTCAGGTTGGCGAGCATCGCGACGACGATTCCTGAATAGCCGAAGCCAGGAGACAGATCCGTGGTGACGTAGCCCTTGACGCCGAGGACCTCGATTGCGCCGGCAAGTCCCGCAAGGCCCCCGGAAAGGCAGGCAACCTTGACCAGGGTCCGCGTCAGCGGAACGCCGGCAAACGCTGCACCCTGCGGACTGAGGCCAGCAGCGCGTGACTGCATGCCAAAGACCGTCCTCGTCTGCAGGAAATGGACGATGACAGCAAGGACGATCGCAATCAGGAGGCCGATATGGAGCCGCGAGCGCGCAACCAGCTTCGGCAGCATGGCATGGTCGACCACTGACTGCGACTGCGGCCACCCAAAGGCCATTGGATCCTTCAGCACACCGTTGATCAGCATGGAGACAAAAAGCAGCGCGATGAAGTTGATCAGGAGGCTGGTCACCACCTCATCAACAGAGAAGCGCAGTCTGAGCCACAGCGGGATGAGGATCAGTACCATGCCCGCAACAGCACCAATCAATAGCAAGGCGGGAATGAGGATCGGGCCCGGCAGGCCTGCCAGCATGTTGGAGCCGCAGGCGGCGACTGCGATAGCGCCGACGTAGAACTGGCCTTCCGCACCGATATTCCAAAGCCTCGCCCGAAAGGCCGTCGCGGCGGCAAGACCGGTCAGGATAAGGGGCGTCGCCCGGGTCAAGGTCTCGGTCGCCGAGAGACGTGAGCCGAAGGCGCCAATCAGGATGCGCCGATAGGCTTCCAGGACCGGCGCGCCGGCGATTGCGATCAGAATGCCGGCAAGCAGAAGTGCTGAGACGACGGCAGCGATCGGCGAACCAACCAGGAGATAGACCGGCCGATGCTCGCGGCGTTCAAGGCGCATGTCTGGTCTCCGTAGGTGTCTCACTCCAGTCGCCCGCCATCATCAGGCCCAGGCGGCGTGCATCGACGTCGCCCGCGTCGACCGGTGGCGACAGCCTGCCATCAACAATCGCCTGGATGCGGTCAGCAAGCGCGATCACCTCATCAAGATCCTCGGAGATCAACAACACCGCAGTGCCCTGCCTGCGGGCTTCAAGGATCCGGGCGTGGACGGCGGCAACTGCGCCCTCGTCGAGACCGCGTGCCGGCTGGGCGGCGATCAAAATACGGGGACGCTGCTGCAGATTCCTGCCGAGGATGAGCTTTTGCATGTTCCCACCCGACAGGAGGCGGGTACGGCTGCGCGGCGCACCACCTCTCACGTCAAAGGCATCGATGATCTCCCGGGCAAACGTCATCCCAGCCTTGCGGTCCACCATTCCAGCCCGGGAGAAAGCGGGAAGACGCTCAAGCACGACGTTTTCCCATATCGCCATTTCGCCGATCGCCCCTTCCTTGTTTCGGTCTTCGGGAATGCGGCCGATGTCAGCTGCTACGACGTCCGCCACGTCGAGATTGCCGACATTTTTTCCGAACAGGATGAGGTCACCCGCCGTGCGGGACAGCACGCCGGACAACAAGGCTGCCAAGGGCGCCTGGCCGTTGCCGGAAACGCCGATGATCCCGAGCACCTCGCCTTCGCTGAGTTGGAAGTTGATGCTCTTCAGCCTGTCAACCCCGCCAACTCTGGAGGTGATGCCAACGCCTTTGAGGACAACCGCGCCGGGTGTCGATGGTTCGCGAACGGGGCGGCTGACCCGGTGGCCCACCATCAGTTCAGCGAGTTCGGCCTTGCTGGTTTCCGACTGAAGACGCTCGGCGACCATCCTGCCGCCGCGCAGCACGACAATTCGGTCGGCCGCGGCCATGACCTCATCCAGCTTGTGGGAGATGAAGATCACCGACAATCCCTGACGGGCCATTTCCTTCAACGTCGAGAATAGCCTTTCGGCCTCGATATTGGTGAGAACGGCGGTGGGTTCGTCGAGGATCAGGATTCGAGCATCGTTGAAAAGCGCCTTGAGAAGCTCGACCCGTTGTTGTTCCCCGACCGAAAGATCACCGAGGCGCTCGTCAGGATCGACCTTGAGGCCGAAACGATCCGAAATAGAAAGGAGCTTCGTGCGCGCGGCATTTGTACTCGAGCGCAACGCCCAGAGTTTCTGCGTTCCGGTCATGATGTTCTCGATGACCGTGAGATTTGGCGCGAGCGAGAAATGCTGGTGCACCATGCCAACGCCAGCCCGGATTGCCTCGCGGGGCCTCCCCGGCGGCAGCTCACGGCCATGGATCACTATCCGGCCGGTGTCTGGCACATAGTGGCCAAAGAGAATGCTCATCAACGTCGTCTTGCCGGCGCCATTCTCGCCAAGAAGTGCGATAATTTCTCCTTCCTTCAGCGACAGCGAAATGTCGTCGTTGGCAAGGTTGTCGCCGAACCGCTTTGAGACACGGGAGATATCGAGCACAGTGGTCATGCAGCCGATTCCGCAATTGGGAAGGGATGTTGCCACCTTCCTTCGGCTTCCAGTCTGAAGGCAAGCGACAGGAGCTGCAGATCGCGGCCGATTGGCGCCATCAGCTGGATCGGTAGCGGCAGGCCGGCGGCATCTGATCCGAAAGGAAGCGTCAAGGCAGGGACTCCCGAGACATTGGCGAGTGGCGCGAGCGGCGCGAAGGCAGCCATGCGTTCGAAATGCAGCTCGGTGTCGGCATGATCCGATGGGAACGAATCGACCGCAAGTGGCGCCGACGACAGCATTGGGGACAGAACGCAATCAACCTTGTCGAACAGGGCCCACATATGATGGCTGACGAGAACAGCCTTGTTCAGCGATGCCCAAAGGGCGGCGGCAGGCATCGCGCTGCCCTGTTCGGCGACTGCCTGTGTCAGGCGCTCGGCCATTGCCATGTCGAGGGCAAGGTCCTGGACCAGGTTGAACAGGTTGACGGCGACTATGTCCTCGAAAACGCGCGCGCTGTCTTCTACGGTGGTTTCAAGATCACTCCACCGTAGACGGACGATCTCGTGGCCGTCGATCTCGAGCGCAGTGGCCGCCGCCTCGACAGCATCCAGCCGGTCAGCGGCGGTTGGAAACCGCACCCCGGTATCCGTCAAGAGACCGATCTTCAGGCGGGACGAAGGGGGGGCTGTCATGGACACATCTGGAAAAGGGCCGCGCGCTTTACCGCTCAACGCCGTGAGAGCGAGCTCGGTGTCCCGGACCGAGCGCGTCACGACGAATTCGCTCGCGATGCCACCGAGATGATTACCGAACGAAGGACCCGCTGGCATGGCGCCCCGGCTGGGCTTCAGGCCAACCAGGCCGCAGCAGGCGGCGGGAACCCGAATGGAACCGCCAGCGTCGGTCGCATGTGCTGTTGAAACGATGCCGGCGGCAACAGCTGCGGCGGCACCACCCGATGAACCGCCAGCAGTTCGCGATCGGTCATGCGGATTTCGACAGACCGGACCAATCGTTGGCTCACTTGCGAGCGACAGCCCGAATTCAGGGCTCGTGGTCAGCCCAAACACGCAAAAGCCGGCCGCGCGGAACCGCGCCGCAAGCTCGGAATCCGCATCGCCGGAGTCTCGCTTGAAAAGGCGTGAGCCGGCTGCAACCGGCAGTCCCTTGAACGGACCACCAAGATCCTTGGCAAGCGTCGGCACCCCACCAAACGCACGCGCAGTAAAACCGATCGGGGCCGACCGACGCTCGTCGTCGGCCGCCTGGGCTGCCGCCATCCCCATAGTCGCATCAAGATGAGTAATGGCACCAAGACTGGAAAGGCGGGTGGCAGCGGCCAGGGACAGCCGCATCGCCTCCGTTGCGGTCAGTTGGCCGGAACGGATCAGTTCCGAAACGTCGGTGGCGTCCACTGGCCGTTTGCCGGGCATGGATCGGCCGAATTACTTGGGCTGTTCCATGTTCTGCGGCACCTCAAACTTGCCGGCCTTGATGTCGGCGCGCTTGGCTTCCATGGCCGCTTCCGCGTCTGCCGGTGCCACACCCTTCACAAAGACGATGTCGCTTCCGCCTTCCTTCATCAGGCCGAAGGCCGTGTAGTTGCGGCCGACTGGCTTGCCCGCAGCCACATCGGCAATCGCCGCATTCAGAATGGGCCGGAATCCCCAGAGGGCATTCGCAAAGACGGTGTCGGGATAGCGCGGGGTATAGTCTATCAGTGATCCGACAGCCTTGATCTTGCGTTCCTTGGCTGCATCGGCAGTGCCGATGCGCTCGCCAAACAGGATGTCCGCACCAGCATCGATCTGGGCAAGGCCCGCCTCGCGCGCCTTCGGCGGATCGAAGAACGTCCCAATAAAGGCAACGAGATGCTTGCAGTCAGGATTGACCGATTTGACACCTTCGGCGAAGGCGTTGATCAGCATGTTGACCTCGGGAATAGGCATGGCACCGACGGAGCCGACCACGTTCGACTTGGTCATCTTGCCTGCCAACATTCCCGCGAGATAGGCGCCGTCGTAATTCCAGGTGCCGAAGACGCCGAAATTGCTGCCTTCTTCCTTGCCACTCGATCCAAGAACGAAGGCCGTGTCGGGGTAGTCGGCCGCCACCTGGCGCGCTTCCTTTTCGACAGCATAGGCTTCGCCGATGATCAACTTGTTTCCTTGCTCGGCATATTCGCGCATGGCGCGGGGATAGTCGGTCCCGGAAACGCCTTCTGAAAATACATATTCAATCACGCCTTCCTTGGCGGCATCCTGCAAGGCCTTGTGAAGACAGGAATTCCAGGCGTTCTCGACAGGCGAGGCATGGATGCCTGCCACCTTCAATGGGGCGGCGGCGCGGGCGATCGGCGCCAACCCGCTGACGCCCAGGGCAATGCCCGAGGCCATGAGCGCGCGACGTGACATGAGAAGGTCTTTTGTCATGATTGTTCCCCTTTTTTTACCGTTTGGTTCAAAACCATATGGAGGGGCTAAAAAAGTGTCAAGCGAGGTCCGGGTTTAAAAAATGGGCATAGCCAATCGCCGTCGGCAACATCGTGTGTTGCCGTCGGGCTGGCGGTTCCAGTGCTGCTGATGGGCCTGGGGTTTTCGTTGCGGAGCCAGCTGTTGGACCCACAGACGAGGTGACTTGCCGCCGCGTCGCTTACCGGGCCGGAAGGGTCGTCGATGAACTGAATGCAAAGGAGCAAGTTGTCCTGCGTGCCGGCTCCGCCGTCGCGTCTTCAGCGCCCCCGATCGGCCCATGATGTCGCGGGCGTGCTCCGAAGCTAAGGGGGGATGGGATGATGATGCTCACGTCTCGCCGGGAAGGATATGTGATGCCTCTGGACGCCATGACACCCAGATCCGCCCGCCAGGCTCGAGCTTGAGGCGATCCAATTCCTCGTGGCTCTTTTGTGCCTTGATTTCGATATGACCAGAAGCTTCCAGATGAACCACGGCGGTGGCGCCGACGAATTCCTCGCCGACGACGGAAGCCTCGAGACAGTTCCACTCAACGGAAGGCCGCTCCGGGGTCAGCTGAACACAGTCGCTGGAGATCGCAAACGTCGCCTTGTCTCCGGCAGACAATTGCCGGGCAGGGGTATCGGCAACACGAAATTCGCCAACAGGCGTCGCGATCTTCATGGCGCCTGCAGCGGCAGCAGTCACCTTGCCGGGGAAGATGTTGGACGAACCGAGAAACTCTGCGACGAAGCGCGTGCGAGGTGTCCGGTAAATCTCTTGCGGCGTGCCTGTCTGTTCGATCTTGCCACGGCTCATGATCACGACACGGTCGGCCATGGAGAAGGCTTCCGACTGGCTGTGGGTGACATAGACGAAGGTGATCCCAAGCTCACGCTGCAGGTTGGCGAGCACGGTTTGCATCCGGACCTTGAGGTGGGCGTCAAGCGCCGAGAGCGGCTCGTCGAGCAGCAGGATCTCTGGTTCGGTGACCAGCGAGCGGGCAAGCGCCACGCGCTGACGCTGGCCGCCGGAAAGGTGGGCGATATTCCGGTCGGTTAACTCCGAGATCTGCATTCGCTCCAGCCACTTCTCGACGCGTTCTCGGCGCTCTTCTTTTGCGACGGCGCGCATCCGCAGGCTGAACTCGATGTTTTCCCGGACCGTGAGGAAGGGAAAGAGCGCCAGGCTCTGCCAGACCATCGGCGTGTCGCGTTGCCATGTCGGCAGCTCGTTGATGCGTTTGCCGGCAAGCCGGATTTCGCCATCGCTCGGTGTTTCCAGGCCCGCGAGCATGCGCAGTGTCGTCGTCTTGCCGCAACCCGAGGAGCCCATGATGGCCAGAAACTCCCCCTTTTTGATCTCGAGGTGGATTGGGCTGACGGCGGTAAAATTGCCGTAGCGTTTCGTAACTCCGTCGAAAGCGACCAGGGGCTGCTCTGTCATGACTGCCGGGCTCCATTGTTGATCGAGGATGGTGGGTTGCCTCGCTTCATGAGAAGGGCCTGAGCGACGATCACCAATGTGATTGAGGCAAGGAAGACGAAGGTGCCGATGACGTTGATGCGCGGGCTGACTTGTCCCTGCAAAAAGCCGAGCACTTTCACCGGCAGGGTCTCGTTGAGACCGGACACGAACCACGATACCGCAAACTCGTCAAAGGACACGGCCATGGTGATCATGAGAGAGGCAAAGATTGCCGGCTTGCAGAACGGGATGATCACATTGCGCATTGCCTGCCATTCCGACGCACCGAGGTTCCATGCGGCTGCTTCCAGCGACGGGTCCATCTGCGAAAGCCGCAAGCGGGTGATTGACATCGCAAACGGTGCACACATGACCACGTGCGCAATGATGACCGAATGAATGGCCCCTGAGAGCTCGACGTTTGAAAGAAAGGCCAGCATCGCAAGTCCAAGGATAACGACCGGAATCGTCGGGGGCAGCAGCGCCAGGGCGACATAGATCGTCTTGCCAAAGAACCGGTAGCGGAAATCAGTATAGGCTGCACCGAAGCCGAGGAGCGTCGAGGCACATGAGACGGCGATGCCGACGATAAGGGTATTGCGCAAGCCTTCAAAGACGAGCGGGTCGGCAGCCACTGCTTTGTACCAGACGGTCGAGAATCCTCCGAGCGGAAGCGAGGGAAACCGGTCGACATTGAAGGAAAAGACAAAGCTTGCGGCGATAGGCGCGAAAATGAAAGCGAGGGCCAGCACGATATAGGCCTGCAGGGCCAGGTCGATCGCCAGGTTGCGATTGTGGTTCATTGCCCGCGCTCCCGATAGGCAAAACGAACGGCGGCAAAGGCAACAGCGAGAAGGGTCGCGATCATGACAAGCGCGATGACTGCTGCACGCGGCCATTGTTGACCGGATTTCGTGGTGTCCGTGATCAGGATGGACAGTGTTGGCGGATCGCCTCCACCGAGATAGAGGGGGCTTACAAAGTCGCCAAACGTAAGGATGAAGCAGAACAGCGCTGCAATGACCAGGCCGACCTTGGCAGCCGGAATGACGACTTCGACAACAGTGCGCAAGCGGCCGCAGCGAAGGTTATGAGCCGCCTCGATCAACGTCCTGTCGACAAAGACCAGGCTGAACAGTTGCAGCAGAATGACCAGCGGCAAGCTGAGCGTAAGATACCCGACGAGCTGGCCGAACACGGAATTGAGCATTCCGAATGGTCCGATACCTGCCTTGGCAAACAGGGCATTGAAGATGCCGTTGTCAGACAGGAATATCTGCCAGGAATAGATCCGCACGAGGTAGCTGGTGAAGAATGGCAGCACCATCAAGAAGACGATGCAGCGCCGCGCCTGTTCCGACAGCTTGAACGCGACGGCATAGGCACAGGGAAAGGCAATTGCGCTGGTGATCGCCGACGCTGTTGCGGCAAGACCGAGGGTCCTGAGATAGGCCTCCCAGAAGACCCCGCGGCTAAGGACATAGGTCCAGTTGGTGAAGACGAAGGCTGGCTCCATGCGAAAGTTGCGCACGGTCCAGAAGCTGAGCGCCATGAGGAAGATAAGCGGCGCCAGGAAGAAGGTCAGTTGCCAGACAAGGAGCGGCACCGAAAAGGTGAGCCCGTAAAGCGTGATCGATTTCCGCATTCTCAGGGTTCCCGAACGAGACGAAACCGCCGGCCGCTTCGTGGCGTGGTCTGGCTCGGCAACAGGCGTAACGCTTGTTGCCAAGACCGCGGCGATGGAAGGTCTCATGCGCCCTTGTAGTCCGACCAGAAGTCGTTCCAGTCTTCCAGGCCTTGCTGTATCGGAAGCTGGCGATAGTGGATGCGGCCAGAGCGGATGAGGTCTATCACATTGCTTTCGTTAAGGAGCATGCCTTGGCGCTTGGCTTCCTCGGGCGTTTCCTTTGCGAGCAGTTCCCACCCCTTTTGGTTGGGGATGAGCGCCGGGTAGGCTGCCATGTTTGCAGACTTCACCTGGCCATTTGCCGAGGTGATGTACTGGATCCACTTCTTTGCTATATCCGCCTTTGACGATCCCCTTCCGATCGAGAAGGATTCGGTCCATTGAAGTCCACCTTCGGCGGGGATGACGCTGCGGACCTTTGCGCCATTCTTCTCGAGCGTACCGGTGATCCAGTCGCCGATACCGGCCATTGCCAGCATCTGGCCGTTTTGCAGCGAAGAGAACGTACCGCCGTAGTCGAAGAAACCGCCAATCTGCGGTCGCAACGTTATGGTTTTCTCTCTCAGTTTGTCGAAAGCTGTCGCATCGATGTCGAAGGGCGCAGCGTTGCCATTAAGCAGGCTGATTTCGCCGAGGTTCGGCAGATGCCAGTCGAAGTGACCGACCTTGCCCTTCAGCTTCTCGTTCCAGAAGACGTTGTAGGTCCTCGCCTCCTTCTCGGTGATGGCCTCGGTATTGTAGGCGACACCGAGGAAGCCAAATCGGGTGAAGACCGAATAGAGCGTTCCGTCCTGCCAGTGGCCGGCAAATTTCTGGAACTCCGGGAAGTAGTCGTCGAAGGGATAGTCCTTCGGGTCGAGCGCCTCGATATAGCCGGCGGCATTGAGCTGCTGGACATATTCCGCGTCCGACAGGATGATGTCGAAAGTGCCGGGTGGTGACTGGGCAATCAGGCCCAGCATGTTGTCGCCGCCGGTGTAATATTTCGGCTTGAACTTGACATTATGCTCGGCTTCGAAATCCGCGACCACGTCAGGCTCGGCATGACCGTACCAGGCGAGCATGGTGATTTCTGTCGGTGCGGCGAAGGCGCGGCGGCTCAGCAAGGGGGTGGCAAGGATGGCGCCCCCCAGAGCACCTGTGGTCTTGAGAAGCTGACGCCGGGTCGATCTTGCAGAACTGGTGTTGGTCATTGCATTCCCCTTTGCTGTTGTTGGCAAAAGGCTATGCAGCGCCGATGCATTTGGAAAATTAATTAAAATAATTTCCGCATTTGGAATGCTTATTGGCGGTCAAGCTCGACATGACGCCGTGTCGGGTCGCCGGAGACGCCGGCTTCGTCAAGCCGGGCGATCACATGATTGACCAGCCGAATACCGGCATCCGACAGGCGCGGATGCTTGTAAAATAATCCGACCCGGATCTCGGCAAGAGGCGGGAAACCGTCCTCCTGCGTCAAGGCGCGCATGCCGGGCAGCATCGTGTAGCGTGTGAGTGCGCTGACACCGAGCCCATTGACAACAGCATTCTGGAGGCCGGCAATACCGGGGCCGGTATAGGCAATTCGCCAGCGCACCTTGGCGGCATCGAGTGCCTGGATCATGCGGGCGCGATAGGCACAACCCTCCGGATGGGCGGCGAGCGGTATACCCTTGACCGTGTCCAGGGCTCCGTTTTCGGCGGCAGCCCATATCGGGCGCTCGATCCACGACCGCGATAGATATTGTGTGTGTTCGCTGTTGGCCATGGCAACGACGATATCAAGATCGTCGGCATTCAACCGTTCGAGGATTTCCGCGCTCCAGCCACAATGCAGCTCGAGGGAAATTTCGGGGTGCTGGGAGGTATATTCGGTAATGACGCCTTGAAGGAATGCAACGGCATAATCGTTCGGCAGACCCACGCGCAACACGCCTGCTATTTTCGACCGATTGAAATAGGAAGCAGCTTCGTCGTTCAGGCGCAGGATCTCGCGGGCGTAGCTTAGCAGCATCTCGCCCTCCGAGGTCAGCACAAGCGCGCGACCGACCTGCTTCAATAGCGAAGCTCCAACCAACTCTTCCAGGCGGCGCATCTGCAAGGAGATTGCTGGCTGCGTGCGGCCCAACGCATCACCGGCCTTGGTGTAGGCACCAAGATCAACCACCGAGACAAACGTCCGCAACAGGTCTGTCTGGAAGTTCGTGATATTGCCCATCGGATTTGCGTTCCTTATGTGGCGATGACGATTATAAATTTCCCATATCAAGGGAGGAGGATCAAATCAAAGCTTCCGACCCATGTGAGGAACTTTGCCATGTCTCAACAGACCGTATTTGCCGCAGAACTTTCCTGGCCCGATTATGATGCCCGTGTGCGGGACGGATCGGTGCCAATCCTGATCCCTATCGGCTCTATGGAACAGCATGGCCATCATATGCCGATGAACGTCGATGTGCTCCTGCCGGTCGAATTCGCCCGTCGCGTAGCAGGCATGACCGGTGCCCTTGTGGCTCCGCCTTTCACCTACGGGTATAAGTCGCACCAGAAGTCCGGCGGCGGCAATCACCTTCCCGGCACGACGAGCCTTGATGGCGCTACGCTGGTGGCTGCCCTGCGGGATGTCATCAAGGAATTTGCACGTCATGGCGTACGGTCCATATGCCTGGTCAACGGCCATTTCGAGAATTCCTGGTTCATCATTGAGGGCATCGATCTTGCCCTGCGCGAATTGAGATGGGGTGGAGTCGAGACCATGAAAATCGTGGTTCTTTCCTACTGGGACTTCGTCGACAAGGCGACGATTGCGCGTCTTTACCCGAATGGCTTTGCGGGCTGGGATCTGGAACATGGCGGCGTACTTGAGACTTCGCTCATGCTTGCGCTTTATCCGCAGCAGGTTGCGCTCGAGCGGGCGATCGACCATGCGCCGGCAAGTTTTCCACCCTATGATGTCTATCCCGCCAAGCCTGAGTGGACACCTGTGTGCGGCACGCTTTCCTCCCCGAAGGAAGCGACCGCCGAGAAGGGTGAGATACTGCTGCAGGTCTGCGTCGAAGGCATTGCGAAGGCGCTGCAAGCCGAGTTTGCCTCAGCATCCTGACAGAAACGAGAAAAGTGGCGGGTTATCCCGCCACTTCAATTCACTAGTGTGCGACAGGCATTAGTTGCGGATGATGTTGTGCTCAGGACCGAACGGAAAACCGGTGATGTTCTCCGCCCCATCCTCCTTGATGATCAGAATGTCATGCTCACGATAGCCGCCAGCACCTGGCATGCCTGCTGGCAGCATGACCATCGGTTCCATGGATACGACCATGCCCGGTTCCAAAACCGTTTCGATATCCTCGCGAAGTTCGACACCGGCCTCGCGGCCGTAATAATGGGATAGCACACCGAAGGAATGGCCGTATCCGAAGGAGCGGTATTTGAGCAGGTCCCATTCGCGGTACATGTCATTGAGTTCTATCGCGATATCCTTGCAGCGCGCGCCCGGCTTTATGAGCTCAAGGCCGCGGCGGTGAACGGCAACATTCTTCTCCCAGATATCGAGGCTCGTGTCATCGACGTGGTCGCAAAAGAGGGTGCGTTCAAGTGCCGTGTAATAGCCGAATATCATCGGAAACGTATTCAGTGACAGGATGTCGCCCGACTGAACCTTGCGGTTCGTGACCGGATTGTGGGCGCCGTCCGTGTTGATCCCTGACTGGAACCAGGTCCAGGTATCCATCAGTTCGACAAAGGGAAACGACTTGGCGATCTCGCGGACCATTGCGTTTGTCGTGGCGATTGCAACTTCGTGTTCGGGTACGCCCGCGCTGACGGCGGCGACACAGGCCGCGCCACCAACATCACAGATCCTTGCGCCCTCCCGGATGAGTTTCTGCTCTTCCAGCGACTTGATCGAACGCATCCACATCGAGGGCTGGGCGATATCGACGAACTCGACGCCGGGAAGTGCCTCTTCCAACTGTCGTCGGTATTCGAGGTTGACGTGGTCGAATTCGATGCCGATGCGCCTGGCACCCCGCGTCAGTTGCCGTGCGGCGCGGTAGAAGTTGTCCCGCCGCCAGTCCGTATAGGTAATGTTGTCGCCATAGCTTCGACGCCAGGGCTGGCCGCCATCGATGCCGGCTGAAATCGTTGTCGCATTCTCGTGGTCGATGACCATGCCGTACTTGCGGCCGAAGTAGCAGTAAAGCCAACCGGAGTAATAATTGATGCAATGGTAGGAGGTGAGGAGCGCGGCATCGACGTCGTTCTTCGCCATCCAGTCGCGCAGGCCCTTCTGGCGCCGGGCCATTTCCTCGTCGGAAAATGGCGAGAACTCCTTCGCGCCATTGTGCCATTTCATCACGTGAAGCATGTCGTCGGTCATCGGAAATTCCTCCTGATTGGATGAGCCGTCCGAACTTACCGACGCGAATGACATTACAGAAATTTATTCACCTGATACAAGAATAACCGATGCTTATCGAAAGTGACCGCAAGGGCCGTCGCGCGTATTGCCCCTGTGGTAAAAGGGTGATGGAGAGCGTCGTGAGGGATGCCGGGGCGAGGCGAACGAGGACAGAGGGCTGGTTGCTTCGTCAGCACAGATCATGTCGGCATCCTGGTCGCCCTCCGGCCCACGTCACCCTTCAGCTCGTAGGCCGCAGGATCACACTGATGGTACGGTTTCGCCGTCGATCCGCAGAGCTGTCGGGCTCCTCCCATGGATCTTCCTGAACGCGCGGGAGAAATGCGATGCGTTGTCGAAACCGACATCAATCGCAATGTCCACTATTCGCCGATCTGTATTGATGAGAAGGTAGTGTGCGCGTCTGAGGCGCAGCTCGCTATATGCACGGGCAGGGGACATCCCCAATATGGTCCGGAACAAGCGTTCGAGCTGCCGGCGAGAGACGTTTACACTGGCGGCGAGCTGTTCGATTGCCTTCGGAGCAACGAGGTTCTGCTCCATCGTCAGCAGGACGGCGTTAACGCGGTTATCGATGGTGCCGTCGCCAGTAAGCTGACGGATCGGGAGACGAGCCTGGGCGTCCGTAAAATGTCTCGCGTGATTTATCTGAAGCACGTCGAGTGCGTTCTGCGCCGCGGCAGGGCCAATCCGCGATCGCACCAGGAACGCAGCCAGATCCGCTGCACTGCTTCCGCCGGCGCACGAGCCCCTTCTTCCGTCAAAATTGAAGAGCCGATCGGCGCGAACGCGAAGATGCGGGAAGCGGTCGCGAAAATCATCGACATGCAACCAGCTGACGCAGTTATGATGCGCGCCCATGAGGCCAGCCTCTGCGAGCATGAATGTTCCGGTGCATAGTCCAATCAGGGGGACACGTGACTTTGCCGCCTGGTTGAGATAGGCAAGAGCCTCCGCGTCGCAGGACTGATCGGTTCCGAGCAGCCCACCGACGACGACAATGACGTCAAAGCGTTCAGGTGCGACAAGATCCGATGTCGGCGCAACGCTCACTCCGCAGCTCGATCGAATGAGATGCCGGGTATTGGCAAGAACCTCCCAATCGGCGCGCAGTCGGCGCGACCGGTCCAATTCATCGCCCGCCAATCTCAATGTATCAACGAACAAGGAGAACGCGGAGAGCGTAAACGACCGTGCCAGGATAAAACCGACTTTGAACTTCGACTGTGTTTGTCCTGCTGCCCGGCTTGGAAAGGTGCCAGGCTCGGGTCTATCGTGGCCTCGCCACATCATGCTGCTCCCGTTTTGTCTTGTTCCCGAGGGAGATTTGCGATGGCTGCACCGATTGGCCGAATGCTCGCAATACCCTCTCGAGAAGGGTATGCGGGAGCCTCCCGCCACGCAAATAAGTACGCGTCATGGCTATATGAGGTTTGCTTATGGTGACCGAGGGCGGGAGATGCCTCTTATTCGATGATCTTCGGTAAGCGCCGCACCAGAAGCATCGTTACGATCGAGTGGTCGTCGTCCGACCACTCGAGCAAGACGTCGGCACCACCCCGCCAACGGTGATGATCGGGGCACATGTAACCGGGGAGATTGACGATTTTCTGGGGAACTGGCGACCATGCAACGAAACCGCCCGCTCTTCCATGCAGACTAGCCCCACCTGTCGGATCGGGGCGTCGCCGCCGCCAACGTCGCGAGTCTAACCGGCTGGCAGAGCTGCATCATTAATCAGCTTTACCAAGCGTTTGATTTTTCGGCGGTTTAATCGATCGCAAAGGGCGGTTCAAATCTTGTCAGGAACGTCAACCTCGATCTGGAGGTCGTCGTCCGCTACGAAGTGGTTCGATTGGCTTTGTGTCATTGGACACGGGAGCGAAAAGCTCCGAGATATCACATGAAAGAGCCGTTGCAATTTTCTCGAGCGTGACCACTGTCGGGTTTTTACTGCCGCGTTCGAGGTGCCCCGCATAAGAGCGCTCGATATCAGCCGTAAGCGCAAGATCATCTTGCGAGATTCCTTTAGAAACTCGCAAACGCCGAAGATTCATTGCTACTCTCTGCCGTGCATCCATGGCGGAAAACACAACATTTGACAATCTATGAAACCACGTATTATAGAACTACGAAAGCAATCTAAGCGTGAATCACCGAACGCAGCACATCGTTGCAGTTTGCTAGCACAAGTGGATAGCCTTCATGGAACTACGCCAACTCTCCTATTTCAAAGCGGTGGCCGAGGAACTGCACTTTGGCCGGGCGGCAGCCAGGATGCACATTGCCCAGCCGGCCTTAAGCAATCATGTGATGTCGCTGGAAAGGGAGCTTGGCTGTCCGCTGTTCATCCGCTCGACGAGAAGGGTGGAACTGACCAGGGCAGGGGAAACCTTTTACGATCGCTGTGTGCGGATCTTGAGCGACATCGACCTGACCACCGAACTGACCCGGGCAGCCGGCGGCAGTCGCATCCGCCAGATCAGGATCGGCAGCATCTACCCGGCCACCATGGGCATGCTGCCAACCTTCCTCGCCAAGATCGCCCGCAAGTATCCCGATGTCCGCATCCACATCGCGTCCGGCAATACCGGCGAGATCATCCGCGGCCTGGAGACCGGCCAGCTCAATTTAGGCTTCATCCGCCCGGTGGAAAACATCGGCTCCTTGCGCTTCGTCTCGCTTGCGCATGAGCGCTACTACCTGGCGGTTGGCCATGCCAATCCGCTGGCCGCCAAAGAGGAGATCAGCATCGACGATCTGCGCACTCAGAAGATCATCGCCTTTAACCGGCAGAACCTGTCGTTTTCGGAACGCTACTTCAATGAGAAGTTCGCCGAATACGATCTCACCGCCAACATCGCCTTCAGCTGCGACGACACCTATGCGCTGGTGTCGCTGGTCTCTGCCGGACTTGGCATCGGCTTTGCCCCGGAATGGACGCTTGATCTTCCCAATCGCGGCTTTGAGCTGAAGAAGGTGAAGGGCATCGACTTCCGGATCGGGCTTGGGATCGCCTGGAGCAAAGAAGATCCAACCGCTGGTCGCGACGATATCGTCGACATCGCACGGTCGCTCGCTCGGCGCTGACGTTGCAGCTCGTCCGGCGCGACGAGCGGCGTATCTCCATGTCGAGCAAACTGGCGCAGTTCCCCTTCGTACGTGAACTCTGCCGAAATCAACACATTGCCTGTCACAGGAAGGATTGGTGCCGTTTCAGGGGCTCAAATGGAGAATTGCCGTGCAGCGATGGCGGCTGACTTCGGAGAGCGATTTACGGCGGGCGACGAATTCGCGCAGTATCGGCGGAAGAAGTCCTTGCTGAACCGGCCAATTGGCAGCTCCGGTTCGAGATAGAACGAGTGACCGATGACGTCGCTGTTGAATTCGTCCATGATGATCCAGAGATGGCGATCTGCATCGAAGCCGGCGCGACGTTTTTCGATTGCCGGGATCTCGAAGGCGAACCGGTCCCGCTCGGGCTGTTTCGTGGTGATCGGGAAAAATAACACCGAGTCACCATCGGCACGCGCCGTCCGCACGCCGACCGCGACGGGGCGCTCCTTGCGTCCCTCTCGCCTTTTCCTGCTTCTCGATGCTAGAGATAAGGATGCGAATGACGGCTGCGGTCTGGATGTCGTCATAAACACTCATCGCCCGACCTCGTCGTCCTCAGCATATTGTTCGACCACGCGTTCCATGTCGGCGAACAAGGCGTCGGACATGGTGTCGATCGACCCGATCGCTCGGGCATCGGCGCCCTTCATGAGCCGCTCGTAGTCGTTTATGTTCAAGATTTGCAAGTTTTCGTGACGACAGCAACTGTCAATTTCGCTGGAAAAAGCGATAGGGCAAGAAAGAGCCTCAACCCCAAATGAAGCCAATTTTCTTTAGCCGCTTCTGGTCGAACGTTTCCATGCCCTCGCAATAGTCGACGCCGCCATGGCTGCGATAGAACTGCGCGCCGGTCTCATTCTCCTCGAGGCACCAGACGACCAATCCGTTGCAGCCAAGCGACTTCAGGAGCCGCCGTGCTTCGCCGAACAGCATGTGGCCGAGGCCAATGCCCTGGTACTCCGGCCGAAGATAGAGTTCGTAGATCTCGCCCTCTTGGGGCAGGGCGCGGGCGCGATTGAGGCCGAGCGTTGCGTAGCCTGCGACAGTGCCGGCCACGTCGAGAACGAGAAGCGTTGCCGGCCCGCGGGTGGCCTTGCGCCACCAGTTCTCGCCGCGACGCTCGATCATCTGCCGCAACGCACGATGCGGAATGATCCCCGCATAGGTGTGCTGCCACGCAAGCCGATGCACTTCCGATATGGCTCGGGAATCGTGCGGTTCGGCCCGCCGAACATCGATCGACAACGTCTTCATAACGCGTACTCTGGTCCCATTGTCGGCAATTAACCATATGCGCCCGGCGCATTCAGGTTGTTTGCCCACAGGCTAAACATGTGGACGACAGCTGAAATTTAACGCTTTTTTAACTATTGCGACAAGCGAGATTCGGCAGACTGCACAAATAAAAAACCCCGGCGCAATGGCCGGGGTTGAAGGCTGAAAGACTTCAGTCGCTTAGGCGGACTTCGCCTTGGCGAAGCGCTTGCGGTCGTTGGCGTCGAGATACATCTTGCGCAGGCGGATCGACTTCGGCGTCACTTCCATCAGCTCGTCGTCCTGGATCCAGGAGAGAGCGCGGTCGAGCGTCATGCGGATCGGCGGCGTCAGCTTGACGGCTTCATCCTTGCCGGCGGCGCGGATGTTGGTCAGCTGCTTGCCCTTGAGGACGTTGACCTCGAGGTCGTTGTCTCTGCTGTGGATGCCGATGATCATGCCCATGTAGACCTTTTCGCCGGGCTCGATCATCATCGGGCCGCGATCTTCCAGGTTGAACATGGCGTATGCAACGGCTTCGCCCGGAGCGTTGGCCAGGAGAACGCCGTTCGTGCGGCCGCCGATTTCACCCTTGTAAGGCTGGTAGTCCTTGAACAGGCGGTTCATCACGGCAGTGCCGCGCGTATCCGTCAGGAGTTCCGACTGGTAGCCGATCAGGCCGCGGGTCGGCGCGTTGAAGACCAGGCGAACGCGGTTGCCGCCCGAAGGACGCAGCTCGGTCATCTCGGCCTTGCGCTCGGACATCTTCTGCACGACGACGCCGGAATGCTCTTCATCGACGTCGATGACGACTTCCTCGATCGGCTCCATCAGCTGGTCGTTCTCGTCGCGGTGCATGACGACGCGCGGACGCGACACGGCGAGCTCGAAGCCTTCGCGGCGCATGGTTTCGATCAGAACGGCGAGCTGCAATTCGCCGCGGCCGGAGACGTAGAACGAATCCTTGCCTTCGGCTTCTTCGATCTTCAGCGCGACGTTGCCTTCTGCTTCCTTGAACAGGCGGTCGCGGATGACGCGCGAGGTGACCTTGTCACCTTCGGTGCCGGCGAGCGGGCTGTCGTTGACGATGAAGGACATGGTAACGGTCGGCGGATCGATCGGCTGCGCGGTCAGCGCCTCGGTGATCGCGGGATCACAGAAGGTGTCGGCAACCGTGCCCTTGGAGAGGCCGGCGATCGCGACGATGTCGCCTGCATGCGCTTCATCGATCGAGGTGCGCTCGATGCCGCGGAAGGCGAGGATCTTGGAGATACGACCGGATTCGATCAGCTTGCCATCCTGGCCGAGAACCTTGACAGCCTGGTTCGGCTTGATCGAGCCGGAATTGATGCGGCCGGTGATGATGCGGCCGAGGAAGGGGTTGGCTTCGAGGATCGTGCCGATCATCGTGAACGGGCCTTCGGCAACCGTCGGCTCCGGAACGTGGTTGAGCACGAGGTCGAGCAGCGGTGCCAGACCCTGGTCCTTCGGGCCTTCAGGATTGACGTTCATCCAGCCATCGCGACCCGAACCGTAGAGGATCGGGAAGTCGAGCTGTTCGTCGGTCGCGTCGAGGCTGGCGAAGAGGTCGAATACTTCGTTGATGACTTCTTCATGGCGGCCATCGGGACGGTCGATCTTGTTGATCGCAACGATCGGACGGAGGCCGACCTTCAGCGCCTTGGAGACGACGAACTTGGTCTGCGGCATCGGGCCTTCGGAGGAGTCGACCAGAACGATCGCGCCGTCCACCATCGAGAGAATACGCTCGACTTCACCACCAAAGTCGGCGTGGCCGGGGGTGTCGACGATGTTGATGCGAACGCCCTTCCACTCGACCGATGTCGCCTTGGCAAGGATCGTGATGCCGCGTTCCTTTTCCAGGTCGTTCGAGTCCATGACGCGTTCTGCAACGCGCTGGTTCTCGCGGAACGAGCCGGACTGTTTCAGGAGTTCGTCAACCAGTGTCGTCTTGCCATGGTCAACGTGCGCGATAATCGCGATGTTGCGAAGTGCCATATGTCTATATCTCTGAAGCTGGGGCGCCGCGCTGGGAGAAGGCGCCAATTTCATTTGGGCGGCTCATACAGTGTTTTTCGCGTTTGCGAAAGGGGGGAGGCCGGATTGCCTGCCATGCATGGACGTCAACTCGATATCTGCGGATCGAGCGTCGTCCGCCACAGCTCGGTATCGTTCCGATCCATCAGCCTCACGGTCAGTTGCTCGGTCTGCCCGTCGATGTCGACAAGCCCGAAGAACTGCATGCCTGCCGACGGCGGCAGGTTCTGCTCCGCACCGCCGGGTGCGGCTTTCATGAACTTCACCTCCGGTCCGAAAGTCATGTCGAGTTCCTGCGGCCCATAGGTTCCGGAATGCAGCGGACCCGCAACGAACTCCCAGAATGGCAGGAACTCGCGGAACTTGGCCTTACCGGGATCGTAATAGTGTACAGCCGTGTAGTGCACGTCGGCTGTCAGCCAGATCATGTTCGCTATGCCGGCATCGCGGATGAAGCGCAGCAGATTGGCGAACTCCAGCTCGCGGCCAAGCGGGGCGCCATTGTCGCCGTTGGAGATCGACTCGCTGCCCGTCCGGTGGCCGTAATCGTCCCAGATCACCAGCCCGATCGGCAGATCGCAGGCGATCACCTTCCAGGTCGCGGTCGAGCGCACTAGTTCCCGCTTCAGCCACGCCAGCTGGCGCTCGCCCAAAAGCCGCGACTCCGGCGTCGACTCGGCATCGAGCCCATGACTGTTCGGGCCGCGATAGGAGCGCAGGTCGATGAAGAAGACATCGAGCAGCGGACCGTAAGACACCTTGCGGTAGATCCGACCGGGCTCATCGGCCACGTAACGGATCGGCGTCATCTCGTGGAAGGCACGGCTTGCGCGGGCAGCAAGCGTGGCGATCGATTTTTCCTTGTAGCGATCATCATCACGGAGGTCGGTCGAGGGCGACCAGTTGTTCAGCACCTCGTGATCGTCCCATTGGTAGAAGACAGGGCAGACCGCATTGAACGCCTTCACATGCTCGTCGAGCAGATTATAGGTCCACTGGCCGCGAAACTGGTCGAGCGTCTGCGCGATGTCGCGCTTTGCCTCGGTGACGACGCGGTTTTTCCAAACGCCGCCATCTCGCAGCCTGACCTCGTCCGTGATCGGATTGTCGGCGTAAATAGTGTCGCCCGAATGGATCATGAAATCCGGGCGATGGTAGGCGATCGTCGAATAGGTGCGCATCCCCTCCTCGTCGATGCCCCAGCCCTGGCCGGCCGTATCCCCAGACCACGCGAAGCGGATGCTGCGCTTGCCCGCCGGCGCCGTGCGAAACTGTCCATGGATGGGTTCCGACAGGTCGGTGAGGTCCTGCAGGTCGGCCGCACGAAAGCGATAGAAGATCTCTTGATCATCAGGGAGATTCTGGAGCAGCAGCTTTCCCGCAAGATTGGTGCCCGGTGTCACGTCTATGGGCGCGACGCGCACCGCGTTGGCGAACCGGTCGCTCGTCGAATACTCGACATGCAGTCGTGCCGGCCGGTTCACCTGCGCCCAGACCATACCCGAATTCGCATCGACATCGCCGGATTGCACGCCTGCTGTAAAGACCGGGCGACTTGACGAGCCGCGCGCGTAGTAGGGCATCGCCAGCCCCGCCAGTGCAAATCCGCCAACGGCGCCCATGGATGAGAGGAAGCGTCGGCGGGTTGTTTCAGTCAATGTCATGCCAAGGTCTATCCGGCTAACGGGAGGGCCGAACCTATGGCGGCTGTCATGTCATGCGTTTGAAGGCGGCATGACGGTTTTTCGAAACTTCAGCGACAGTTTTGCTACGAGGCGTCGCCGGTGAGGCGCTATTCCGCCACCAAACCACTGCGGCGAAGCAGCGTCAGCAGCAGAAGCGGCAAGAGCGTCGTGATGAGGATAGCGATGAAGGCCATCGCCATGCCGAGCCCGATCGATCCCTGTTCGAACTGGCGCCAGATGAAGGTGGCGATCGTCTGCATGCCGACAGGCGCCACGACAACCGAGGCCACCAGTTCGCGCGAGGCGAGCGCAAAGACCAATAGCATCGCCGAAGCAAGGCTCGGGAAGACGAGCGGCAGGAGGATGCGGCGAAAGGCGGTTACCCCGCTTGCGCCGAAGACCCGGGCCGCCGCTTCCAGGCTATCCCCGATCTGCTGGAAGGCCGCGGTCGTATAGCGCACCGGCTGCGGCAGCAGTATGCAGCAATAGGCGAGCAGCAGGATGAATGCCGTGTTGTAGGGGGTCGCCGGCAGCCATGGCATGTTCCAGGCAAGGATCAGCCCGACGGCAACGACGATGCCCGGCAGCGCATTCGGCAGGATCGTCATCGTGTCGATGGCGCCGCGTCCGCGGATCTTCGTCTTGACGACCGTATAGGCGGCCAGCACGCCGATGAGCCCGGTAATCAAGGCCGTGCCGATGCCAAGCGAGAAGCTGTTGGCGAGCGCCCCCAGAGCGCCGGCGCTGTTGTTGAAGACCGACAGGAAGTTTTCGGCGCTGATGTTGTCGAGCGCCAGACCACCGGAAATCGTCCGCGACAGCGCCGTGAGCAGGATCGATAGCAGTGGCACGCCCGTTGCCAGGAAGGCAACCACGGCAAAGGCGATCATCACGGGAACCTTCATCGCCCCAAGCGGTCGCTTGTCCTTGGCAGCAGGTTTGCCGCCCACCGTCTGATAGGAGCGTCGGGCGAGGATCCATCGCTGCAGCAGGAATGTCAGCAGAGACATGACGACGAGCAGGATCGACAGGATCGCCGCTCCCGGCAGATCGATCGGCCAATCCGAGATCCGCAGGTCGATACCGGTGACCAGCACCTGGAAGCCGGCACGACGACCAAGGGCAGCGGGCGTACCGTATTCCTCGATCGCCGCGGCAAAGACCAGCATCAGGCTGGCAACGAGCCCGGGCGCCGACAGCGGCAGCGTGATCCGAAAGAAGGCGCGCGCCGGCGACGCGCCAAAGACGCGGCCGACATCCGCATAACGCGCACCAACAGCCTCAACCGTGCGCGACACGGCGAAATAGACCACCGGAAAGGTATTGAAGGCCATGACCATGGTCATGCCGAAGAGCGAGAAGAGGAAGGGCGCGAGGTTAAATCCCGCGATCTGCTGAAGATAGCCGCGCGGCTGCAGCGCCATGATCCAGCCAAGCGTCGCGATGTAGGGCGGGATCATGAATGGGACGAGCAGGAGCACATCCCACAGCGGTGCAAGCGGAATGCGGTAGAGTGCCCGAAACACGCCGAGCGGCACCGCCACCAGCGCCGAGGCCAGCACCACGCAACTGCCGAGCAGAATGGTGTTCCCGGCCATGTCGATCAGCGCGCTATCGAAAAGCGTCGCAGCAAGCGAGGAGAAAGGGCCCGCGAACGAGCCCTGTCCGATGTTGGGGAAGATGCCCTGAAGCACAACGGCGATGAATGGAACGGCGACGACAACGGTCAAGCCCGCGATCGCCAGCCAGGCGGCCGGCGCAGCACCGCTACTATCGTTCGTCCTCATCGCCCTGCCCTTATTTGCCGCCGAACGTGTCGGTGACCTGCTTCAGCGTTTCCTTCCGCTTGCCGTAAACGGCAGCGGTGTCGTACTTCAGCAGCTTCAGATCGCTGATCAGCGGACGGTTTGCCGGAATGTCGGTACGAGCCGGCATCAGCATCTGGTCGGCAACGAGCGTCTGGCCTTCGTCGGATAGCATGTAGTCGATGAACTTCTTCGCCTCGTCCTTGTTTTTCGACCAGTTGAGGATCATCGCCGGACGCGGCGCGATGACGGTGCCGGATTCCGGGAAGATCACATCGATGGCCTCGCCCTTTTCCTTGGCGTTGAGCGTGATGTAATCGACGGCGCCGAAGACAGCGGCCTTGGCACCCTGCAGAACCGGGTTCAGAGCCTCGGCATTGGCGCCGGCGATGATCGCGCCATTATCCTTCAGATCCTTGAAGAGCTTGAAGTCGTCCTGGCCGGCCAGTGCCGCCGTCAGCTCGAAGGACGAGCCGGATTGCGCCGGATCCGGAATATTGACGAGGTCCTTGTATTCGGGCTTCGTCAGGTCGGCCCACTCGGCGGGCTTCGGCGTGCCGCTCTTGGTGTTCCAGGCGATGCCGAGCGCCGAGATGCCCTGGGCAACGGCCGTGTCGGTCTTCAGGAAATCAGGAACCTTGGCGGCGTTCGGGCTGCTGTAGGACACGAGCCAGCCGCGCTTGGCGAAGTCGGTTGCCGTATCCCAGGAAGCCGAAATGAGAACGTCGACCACAGGGTTCGAGGCTTCTGCTTCGATACGGGCCATGACCTTGCCGGTCGTTGCCTGGAAGACGTTGACCTTGACCCCAGTCTGTTTGGTGAAGCCGGCCGACAGCTTGTCGATCAGCCCCTGCGGACCGGCGGTATAGACCGTGATGTCGGCGTGGGCGACGCCCGCCATCAACGTTACGGCGAGAACGCCGAAAGTGATGCTCTTCAACGACTTAAGCATGCTCCAAATTCTCCTCTTTGGACAAATGAATTTCTTTGCCGAACCAGCGGATCTGGCCGGGATCGATCGACAGACCGATGCCCTCGCCGGGCCGCAGCTTGGCGCGGCTCAAAACCTGCAATTCGATCCTTTCGGCGCCGACCAGCGAGACGGTCGCCAGATGACCATCCCCGCGGAACTGCGAACGCAGCACCGTTGCGGCAAGTGTGCCTGGCAGGATCTCGCCCGCGCTGATCGATCCGGTGGGGATGAGGACGCGAACGGCGCAATCGACACCATCGACGCCGCGCAGCAATGCAAGGCCGCTACCTTTGAAGAACCAGTGTTCGTCGCGGTATTCGAGTTCGGCGATACCGCCGAGGCGCAGGAAGTCGGCCACCTCGGGCGTTGCGGGCTTCTCGATCAGCTCGTCGGGCGATGCCAGCTGCTCGATCAGCCCGCCACGCATGACGGCAACATCATCCGCCAGCGTCAGCGCCTCGCTATGATCGTGCGTGACGTAGATTGCCGTCAGGCCGAGCGTCGCGATCAGCTCGGCAAGTTCGCCGACCATGTTTTCACGCAGTTCGCGATCGAGATTGGACAGGGGTTCGTCGAAGAGAATGAGCTGCGGTTCGGCAACGATCGCTCGCGCGATCGCGACACGCTGTTGCTGGCCGCCGGAAAGATCGCTCGGCCGGCGGTCGGCATAAGCACCGAGACCGACGCGTTCGAGCGCCCGCATCGTCCGCGACTGCCGTTCGGATTTACCGACGCCGCGCATTTCGAGCGGAAAGGAGACGTTGCCGCCAACGGTCATGTTCGGCCAGAGCGCATAGTCCTGAAATACCATGCCGAGGTTGCGCTTTTCCGGCGGCGAGAAGGCGCCAGTTGCGGCATCGGCAACGGTGCGTCCGGTAATCGCGATCGAACCTTTCGTAGGCGCGAGCAGTCCGGCGACGAGCCTCAGAAGAGTGGTCTTTCCGCAACCGGACGGCCCAAGCAGCGCCAGCGTCTTGCCCTTGGAAAGCGAGATATCAATGCCCTTCAGAACGGGGGTCGCCCCATAGTGCAATTCCACGCCGGCCGTCGAAACGGCCGCATTGGTCTCTGAAGGTTGAGGGGTCATGAAAAAACCGGCATCGGTTGAAAATCGATGCCGGTTGCTTATTAACCTTCAATGACAGTCATGTGACGAAGCGGCAAGAAGCCGTCTTCCATCAATACTTTAGCCGTCGCGTATCGATGACGCGCAATACCTGCCGCCTCAGGCGTCGCTGCCCGACAGTTCTTCAAAGGTCGCAAGACCCTTCTTCACCAGCATGGCATCCGGGCTTGGCAGCTTGCCGCGGAAACCCTTGTAGGCATCCTCAGGATCGATCGCGCCACCGACGGAATAGATGTTGTCCTTGAGCTTGGCCGCCATCTCGCGATTGAACGCGTCGCCGGTTTCCTCGAAGGCGGCAAAGGCATCCGCATCGAGCACTTCGGACCACATGTAGGAATAGTAGCCGGCTGAATAGCCGCCCGAGAAGATGTGCTGGAAGTGCGGCGAGGCATGCCGCATGACGATCGACTTCGGCATGCCGAGCTCCGACAAGACCTCCGTCTGCACGACCATCGGATCCTCCACCTTGTCGCGGGTGTGGAACGCCATGTCGACAAGCGCAGACGAGGTGAACTCGACCGTATTGAAGCCGGAATTGAAGGTGCGCGCGGCCAGAACCTTGTCGAGCAGGGCCTGCGGCATCGGCTCGCCGGTTTCGAAATGCACGGCATATTGCTTCAGGATCGCGGGCACCGTCAGCCAGTGCTCGTAAAGCTGCGACGGCAGCTCGACGAAATCGCGCGAGACGCCCGTGCCCGAAACCGAGGGGTAGGTGACGTTCGACAGCATCCCGTGCAGCGCATGGCCGAACTCGTGGAACAGCGTGCGCGCGTCGTCGAGCGACAGCAGTGCCGGCTTGCCTTCGGCGGGCTTGGCGAAATTGCAGACATTGTAGATGATCGGCAGTTCGCCGTTGCGGC
>Ga0102593_1001130_pt1 | contig 29211 bp, 28 predicted proteins | sample AraplaCol_mMS_r2_2_FD_76862 | JGI IMG/M metagenome (GOLD analysis project Ga0102593, IMG submission 76862) | Arabidopsis root microbial communities from North Carolina, USA - plate scrape MF_Col_mMS_r2 (SPADES assembly) (version 2) | ecosystem: Host-associated > Plants > Roots > Endosphere...
CAAGTTCTTGCTCGTAATGGTGCAGGAGGTCCATAGTCAGCTCCCGCTGCGCAGGCTGACGGCGATCTTCACGCCTGTTTCGCGTTCGAAGCGGCCCAGGCGGAAAATCCACAAATAGGCGTGCACCACTGCGCGGGAGAATGCATGCATCGCCATGGGGGTGGTGACGATGGCGCAGATGGCGAGGCTGCCGCCGGCGCGGTCGTAGTCGATGCTGGCCGAGAGGATCGGTGCGCCGGCGGCGACGGCGGCGATCATGGACCAGCCGTCGATGCGGCTTGGCTCGGTGACATTGCGGCCTACGTGGCTGAGCAAGCCGCTTAGGGTACTGGCAGTAATGGTGCCGCCTTTCGCTTGCTCCGCCAGGCATGTTTCAAAACGGTGGCCGGTATTCTTGTCGGTTGCGGTACTCCAGAGCCGCACCAACGCCAGGGCTATCGCACTTACGGACATGATCACGATAACCGTCAGCCAGGCATCCGCCGGCAATGCGTATGCCGCCAGCACGATCACGGGTGCGGCAAGCATGCACAAGGGGACAATGTAGATGAAGACCAGCGTGATGATGGCGATGTCCTTCAGGCGCTCTGGATTGCCGTGCCGCGCAAGGCGCCACATGTAGAACACGCCGCCCAGGTGCGCCACGGTCAGGCAGAGTTGCAGGCGCATGCCAAGCGGGTTTACGCTGATTGGCATTGCAAACAGCGACAGCAGCAGGAGCGAGGTGCCCCAGACCAGGGCGGAGAAGTGCCAGAGATTGGGGCGGTGCTGCGCGGCGGGTTGTGGCTTGAGCATGAGGTCACCATTCGTCAGGGGCTAGGCCTGACAATGGTGGCACTCAAGGGTTCGGCAGCGTTTGAGGTGGAACAAAGATGCAGCAGGCTGCGATCAGGAAAGCATGTCGCTCCAGATGTTTTGCGCCCAGCTGTTGGCGTAATGGGCTTCGAGCTCGCTGGGGCCGGGACTGACTCCGCCGCTGCCGGGGACGACCAGCAGCGTTTTCTTTTCGGCGTTGTAGGCGTGCACGCTGGCGACGTGGATCACATCCTTGTCGCTTACATAGCTGTAGCAGGTATTGGTCAGCAGCGGCGACTGCTCGGGCACACGGCCGCTTAGCAGGTCGACTACGGCGGCGGCGCAGACCTTGGCGTGCTGGTTGGCCATGTGGCCGGACTTGGGCATCAGCGGGGAGACCTGGATGGCGTCGCCGATCACGTGGATGTTCTTTGCCTGCGTGGACTCAAAGGTGATGAAATCGACTTCGCACCAGCGCTTGTTCATATTGGCCAGCCCGGTCTGCGCGGCGATTGCTCCGGCGCGGTGCGGTGGCACGACGTTCAGCACGTCGGCCTTTACCTTGTCGCCCAGTTCGGAGATGGCGGTGCGGGCGGCGACGTCCACGTCCACGGTCTTGAAGCTTGGGCGGTACTCGATGATGCCGGCGTAGCGCTCCTTCCATACCTTCTTGAACAGCGGGCCTTTGCTGACCACGTCTTCGTTGGCGTCCAACAGCAGGACTTTGGACTTCGGCTTGTGCTGGCTGAAGTAGTGGGCCACCTGGCACACGCGTTCATATGGGCCGGGCGGACAACGGTAAGGCGCTGGCGGCACGGTCATCACGAACACGCCGCCGTCGTGCATGGCTTCGAGCTGGGCGCGCAGGGAGGTCGTTTGCGGGCCGGCTTTCCAGGCGTGCAGGATCTTGTCCTGCGCGCCTTCCACGCTCATGCCGGGCAGTTCGCTCCACAGGAATTCAATGCCGGGGCTGAGGATCAGGCGGTCGTAGCTGAGCACTTCGCCGCTTAGCAGCTTGACAGTGCGCTTCTCGGGGTCGATGCTGGAGGCGCTGTCGTGCAGGATTTTCACGCCGTGCTTGCGCTGCAGTTCGTCGTAGCTGCGGGTCAGGTCTTGCAGCTTGCGCGAGCCGCCTAGCACCAGGTTGGAGAGCGGGCAGCTGACAAAGCTGGCGTTCGGCTCGATCAGCGTAACGTCGATGCTGCCCTGGCTCCACATGCGTACATGCTTGGCGGCCGTGGCGCCGCCGTAGCCGCCGCCGACCACCACCACATGGGGTTTGGCCTGGCCGCCCATGCTGGCGCAGCCTGTCGTGGCGGCGAGGATTGCTGCGGCTTGCACAAATGTTCGACGGTCCATGGGGCCTCCTCAATCAGGTTTGCATTGCGTCTTCCACGTAACTGATACGGTCGCGTCCTTCGCGCTTGGAGCGGTACAGGGCTTCGTCCGCAAGGTGCAACAACTCTGTAGCTGTCGCCTGCTGTTGCGGCGTGAAGGCCACCACGCCAAAACTGGCCGTCACCGGCAGGCCTGCCTCTGCGCCAATGTCCACCGGCTCGCTGCGGATGGCCCGGTGCAGGGCTTCGATGCGCGCCGCGCCGGCCGGCAGCGTCAGCCCTGGCAGCAGCACGATGAATTCTTCGCCGCCATAGCGGCCTACGGAGTCGTAGGAGCGCGTTGCAGCGACCAGGCGGCGGGAAGTCTCGACCAGCACGGCGTCGCCGGCCAGGTGGCCGTGCGTGTCGTTGACGCGCTTGAAGAAGTCCAGGTCAAGCAGGACCAGCACGAAGCTTTCCCCCGTGCGCTGGCATTTGCCGATTTCGCGCTCGAGGATCTCCATCATCGCGCCGCGGTTCCAGGTGCGTGTGAGGGCATCTTTCAGGGCGCGCACGCGCAGCGCTTCCTGCGCCTCTTCCAGCTCGCGCGTACGCTCCTGCACCATGGCTTCAAGTTCTGCTTCGTGGCGCATGTGGACCAGCAGGCGCATGCGGTGGAACAGCAGGAAGCCGAATATCACTGCGGCGGCGCACAGGGCGTAGAAAGGGTAGCTGCGCCACCACGGCGGGGCGATGGAGAATGCCAGCTCAATGGGCTTCGGTTGCACTGCGCCTTCCACGTCCACGGCCATGGCCTGGAAGCGGTAGTCGCCGGCCGGCAGCGCTGCGTAGCGCATCTCGGGCAGCACCGACTCGTTCCATTGGTCTTCCATTCCGGCCAGGCGATAGCGGTAGCGCAGGCCTTGCCGGCCTTCGAATTGCAGGCTGGCGAGGCGGAATACCACCGGGTCCTGCGCCCATGGCAGGCGCCCGGCATTCGCAGCCAGCGGCCGGCCGCCGCGCAGGGCTTCTTCAATCACGGCTTCCGGCGTGCTTACCTCGAACAGCGTTTCGGGGCGCAGCACGTGGGACAGGCCATTGCTGGTGACGATCCACATCGAGCCGTCCTTGTCTTCGTAGAAGCCCACGCCATTCAAGTCGTTCCACGCCAGGCCGTGGGTCTCGTTCAGCATGCGCCAGCGGCTTCCGTTCCAGACAGCGAAGCCGGCGTCGGTGGCAATCCAGAGCCAGCCGCGGCTGCCTTCGAACATGGCGTACATCGTGCGGTCTTTCAGCACCGGGGCTTCGAAGCGTGTCGCCTTTGCTTCACCCTGCACTTTCAGGTTCCACAGCGCTCCGCCGGTGCTGGCCCACAGTGTGCCGTTGCGTGAGCACGCGATGCCGTCGAAGGTGCCATCACCCAGCGCGGAGCGGAACTCCAGTACTTTCCACGCATTGCCGTCGTAGTGCAGGATGTCGGACTGGCTGGGCAGCCAGATGCCGCCTTGCGCGTCCATGCAGCCGGGACTAACCGGGTTTTCCGGGTGGCGGTTGGCGGTGGAAGGCATCTTTACCACCTGCGGTTGCGTGCCGGCCGGCGCGTTTTCGGGCAGCGTATAGACGCCTTTCCAGGTGGTGAGCCATAGCTGGCCTTTGCGGTCGGCCAGCACCTGCGAAATGAAGGGCAGCTTGGCCACCAGCTCGGTCTTTTGCGTAGCCGGCAGGTAGCGCATCAGCATGCCGGAATAGCTTCCGGCCCATAGCCTGCCGCTGCTGTCCATCTCAATGGTGGACCATTGCTGGTCGGCCATGGCCGGCGGAGTCGGCGGCGTGGTGAACCTGTTCGCGCCCGGCTCCATCACGGCGTGGCCGGAACGGGTGCCGACGTGCAGCCGGCCTTCGCGGTCGCGCTTGACGGAGATGATCACGTCATCCGGCAGCCCTTGCTGTGTGGTCCAGGTTTCCCAGTTGCCGTAGCCGCGCCAGTGCAGCAGGCCGCGGCCGCGCGTTGCCAGCCAGGTGCCGCGCCCGCGATCGCGCAGGATGTCGGTGACGCCGCCGGCGGCATCGAGGCCGTTTTCCTTGCCGTAGAACTCCCAGCGGCCCTGGCGCCAGCGCAGCAGGCCGTTGTCGGCGTTGGTCAGCACGTTGCCGCTGTCATCGATGTGCAGCTCACTGCGCAGCATGTGCTTGCGCATCAGGTCTTGCGATGGGGTGCGCTCCTCGAAGCGCGTGGCGCCCTGCGGCAGCGTATAGATGCGCTTTTCGCTGCGAATCCACAGGTTGCCGGCCTTGTCGCTTGCGAAGCTGGTCCATTGGTCGTGCGGCAGGCCTTCCTGCTCGCCGAACACGCGGATGTCCTTTCCGCTGGCCTGGCAGAGCGATGCCTTGCATGCCATCCACAGCGTGCCTTTTTCGTCGACGTGGATGCTGCGGATCGATTTCAGTTCGGCGTGCGCCTGCAGCGTGGCGGCGTCGAAGTACTGGCGGACATTGGTGCGTTCGCCCTGCGCGGACAGCGCAAACAGGTCGCCCTCGCTTGCCAGCAGCGTTTCGCCGGCGGGGCTTTCGGCCATTGGCTGGAGCGGCCATACGGGCAGTTTCTTGCCCTCCCATAGCACAGGGACCAGGCGGCCCTGCTGCATGCGGTACAGGCTTGCGTGATTGCCGACCCATAGCGCGCCGGACTTGCTGCTGTGTAGCGCGGTGACGAAAGTGTCGTCCATTCCCTGTGTGCTGCCATAACGGCGGAATTCGGCGCCGTTGTAGCGGAACAGGCCATTCTCGGTGCCTACCCACAGGTAGCCGCTGGAATCCTGGGCCAGTGCCGTGAGCGACAGGTTGCCGAGGCCTTCGCTTTGTCCGAAGTGCTGCAGGGAGATGTGCTGGGCGTTGGCGCCCCAAGTGGTCAACGCCAATGCCGCAGCCAACAGGCTATGGGCCAGTTTGAATCGCATTTTTATTTTTTCTGGGCGGCGAAGTACGCTGCCAATATTTCCAATTGTTCGTCAGTGTACCCTTTGGCGAGCTGGGTCATGATGGTTGCAGGGCGTTTACCGGCCTTGAAGTCTTTCAGGGACTGCAGGAGCTGGTCTTTCGGCTGGCCGGCAAGGGGTGGCAGCGCGTTGCCTTGCGTGGCGCCGTTGGTGCCGTGGCAGCCGGTGCAACTGGCTGCGAGGCGGGCGCCTTGCGGGATGGCTTCTGCGGCGGCAGCGGGGAGCGTGGCGGACAGCGCGAGCGCCAGTGCGGCGATGGTCTTCATGGGCGGACTCCAGGAGTTTCCAGGGGCATGCCCTGGGCGCGCAGGGCCAGGTAGGCTTCGAGGTCTACCAGGTCGGGGGCGCCGTAGGGCGGGACTTCGGCTCGTACGCCGCTCATGCAGTTGCGCAGGCGGCGCTGCAGGCTTCCTACGCCTTGCCATTCAAGGCGGTAGATGGGATAGGCGTTGGCGTGGCCTTGCGGGATGGGGGCGCCGGCCAGGCGCTTGCCGGCGTTGTTGTCGTGGCATTGGGCGCAGCTCAGGTTCAATTGGCCGATGCGGGTGGTGAAGAGTTTCTGGCCTCGTTCGGCGGCTTGTTTTGTTTCTTTGTCGGTTGCTGGCGTTACCGGCATTCCGCGGCTTTGCAGGGCGATGTAGGCTTCCAGGGCTAGCAGGTCTGCTGACTCGGGCTTCAGCGAGGACGCTTTCAGGGCGCCGGTGCGGCATTGGTTGACCTGGTCGGATAGCGTGATTACCTTGCCGGCTGATTGGCTGAAGCGGGGGAATTTTGTGGCGGCGCCGCGCATACTGGTTTTGGCGTCGGTGTGGCAGGTGGCGCAGGATTTGCCGTTGCCGCCCATGGGGGCGGTGCGCCAGAGGGCTTCGCCGTTGGCGACCCAGAGCATAGCGGGGTTTTGGGTGTCGTCGGATTGCAGGGCTTGCGTGGCGGGGGACATGTAGTCGCGGCCGGATTTGCGGTCTGAAACCGGTAAACCTGGGTCAGACCCGGAGGGTCTGACCCTGTCTGCGGCCAGGGTGGTGGTGCTTATCAGGGCTAGCAGGAGGGCGAACGTCAGTCTCATGGTTGCACCTGCAGCTGCTTTGTTTCGGTTTGGGTGAAGGCGTGGTCGCCGGTCCAGGTAAATTCAAGGGGGCCGCTGGTTGTCGCTCTTACGAAGAAGGCGATGTATGGGTTGGCGCTCATGGCGGGGTGCAAGTCGGCGCTGATGACCTGCTGGCCGTTGTAGCGGCATTCGAACTTGCGGATGATGTCGCGCGGGAGGGGCTTGCCGTCGGGGCCGGGGCGGAAGCCGGTTTCCATCGTGTGGGCGATCAGGGCGCGCACTTCGATGATTTCGCCGGGCTTCGCGGTCGCGGGCATGTGGATCAGGGCGCTGGCCATGTCAGATAGGCTCCCCTTCTACGCAGGCGGCCAGGGCGACGATCACGTCGACTGTCTGCTGCCACCATTGGCCGTCGCTGGTGCGGGCCAGGGCGGTGAGGGTCTGGCTGGTGGCGAGGCGGATGCGGGTGCTGATTTCGGGCTTGCCGGCCAGGGGCGTCAGCTTGAACCGCACGACGTCTGGCAAGGGGTTCTTTTCGTTGAAGATGGCGATGTCGGTGACGTGCGCTTGTTCGGTCATCGGGCTGTCGACCCGTACCGTGATGGGGACTGCGTTGCCGTTGTCGATCAGCTGGGCGATGTCGATCTGGACGCGGCCGCGCTGGATGCTGGCGTTGCCGGTGTAGGCGGCGATGGCGGCTGTCATCTCGGCGGGCGTGGCGGACGCGGGGCGGACTAGCGCCAGTAACGGCAACGCGGCTAGGAGTTGGCGGCGTGTGGTCATTTCGGTTCTGCTGCCTTGAGCGTGGCGAGGTAGGCGACCACGTCTTCGATTTGCTGCGCGGTGAAGATTGGTTTGTCGCGGTAGGCGGGGGCGACGCGGTTCAGGCCTACGGTTTTGGCGTACGAGGGCATGATAGTGCTGGGGTTGATGGCGCTGCTGTCTGCTATTCGCTGGCGGAGCTCGGACCTGGTGTAGCGGTCGCCGACGCCTGCAAGGTCGGGGGCCAGGTTGCCTTGGAAGCGCTCTTCCGGGATGGGGGCGCTGTGGCAGAGGAGGCAGAGGCCTACCTGGCGGTTGGCGACGATGGTGCGGCCGGCTTCGGCGTTGCCTTCCTGGGCTTGGGCGGCGTTTAGCGTTAGCAGGGTCGCAAGCACAATCCGGTAAATCTGGGTCAGACCCAAGGGTCTGACCCTGTCTGTTCCGCGGTCGGCGGATGGGGGCATGCTCAGGCTTTCTTCAGGCTGTGGTTCTTCAGGGGGAGGTCGCGGATGCGCTTGCCTGTGGCGGCGAAGATGGCGTTCAGCACCGCGGGGGCGGCGACGGCGATTGTCGGTTCGCCTACCCCTCCCCAGAAGCCGCCGCTTGGCATGACGACCGTTTCGACTTTCGGCATTTCATCCATCTTCAGCACGTTGTAGGTGTCGAAGTTGGTTTGCTCTGCCGCGCCATCCTTGATCGTGATTTCGCCGTACAGGGCGGCGCTCAGGCCGTAGACGAAGCTGCCCTCTACCTGCGCTTCGATCTGCTGCGGGTTCACTGCGTGGCCAGGGTCGGTGGCGGCGACGATGCGGTGGATCTTCAGCTTGCCCTCTTTGCTGACCGAGACCTCGGCCACGGCGGCAACGTAGCTGCCGAAACCCATTGTCTGGGCAATGCCGCGGTAGATGCCTTTCTTCGGCGGCTTGGACCAGCCGGCTTTCTCGGCTACTGCGTTCAGGACTGCCAGGTGTTTCGGGCTGTCCTTCATCAGCTTGCGGCGCAGGGCCAGCGGGTCCTGCTTCGTGGCGTGCGCGATTTCGTCAAGGAAGCATTCGACGTAGATCGTGTTCTGGTTCAGGTTCACGCCGCGCCAGAAGCCTGGCGGCACGGCGGGGTTGCGCATGGCGTGGTCGATCAGCAGGTTCGGGATGGTGTAGCCGAACGAGGCTTCCGGGCCGGGCGGGTTCAGGCCCTGGAAGACCGCCGGGTCCTTGCCGTCCTTGACGTTCTGCGGGAACAGCGCGGCCAGGATCGACTGGCCGGCGATGCGCATGTGCAGCGAGGTTACCTCGCCTTTTGCATCCAGGCCGGCGGTCAGCTTGCATTGCGTGACCGGGTGGTAGCGGCCGTGCTGCATATCTTCTTCGCGGGTCCAGATCAATTTGATTGGCGTGCCCGGCATTTCTTTTGCGATCTTCACGACCTGGGTAACCCAGTCATGCGTGGCGCCGCGCCGGCCGAAGCCGCCGCCCAGGTGCAGTTTGGTCACGTCGCATTTGGACTGCGGCAGGCCGGCTGCTTCACTGGTCGCGGCAAGAGCGGCTTCGCCGTTCTGCGTTGGTGTCCAGACGTCGCAGCGCTCCGGCGTCCACACGGCAGTGGCGTTCATCACCTCCATGGTGGCGTGGTTCTGGTGCGGGTAGCTGTAGACGGCTTCGATCTTGCGGTGGGCGCTGGCCAGGGCGGCCTTGGCGTCGCCATTGCTGTTGCCGACGGCGGCATCGGGCGCGTCCAGGCCGGCCTTGATCCAGGCGGCGGTGTCCTTGCTGTTCATGCCGGCGTTGGGGCCTTTGTCCCATTCGATCGGCAGGGCGTCGAGCGCGCTGCGGGCGCGCCACCAGGTGTCGGCCACCACGGCGACCGCGCTGTCGCCGACCTGCATTACTTTTTTCACGCCGGGCTTGCTGGCGATGGCGGCCGCGTCGAAGCTCTTTACCTTGCCGCCGAAGACCGGGCAGTCCTTGATAGCGGCGTTCAGCATGCCCGGCAGCTTGAAGTCCATGCCGTAGATTTGCTTGCCGGTGGTCTTGTCGACCGTGTCCAGGCGCGCCAGGCGCTTGCCGGCCAGCTTCCAGTCCTTCGGATCCTTCAGCTTGATGTCGGCGGCGGCGGGCGCCTGCAGCTTGCCGGCGGCGTCGGCAACCTTGCCGTAGGTGAGCGTGCGCCCGGACGGTGTGTGGGTGATCACGCTCTTCGCGGCCGTGCATTCGGCGGGAGGCACGCCCCACTGGGCGGCAGCGGCCTGCACCAGCATCATGCGGGCTGCGGCGCCGCCCTTGCGGACGTATTCGTGCGATTCGCGCACGCCGCGGCTGCCGCCGGTGGAGAAGCTGCCCCAGACGCGGTTGCGCGCCAGCTGGCGGCCGGGCGATGGGTATTCGGTGGTGACCTTGCCCCAGTCGCCATCCAGTTCTTCCACCACCAGTTGCGCCAGGCCGGTAAGCGTGCCCTGCCCCATTTCGGAACGGGCGATCCGCACCACGATGGTGTCGTCAGGCTTGACCACGACCCAGGCATTGATTTCCGGCGCATCGGGTGCAGCGGCGGCCTGCGCCTGCTGTGCTTCCGCGAACGGGATATGGAAGCCGAACATCAGGCCTGCGGTGGCGCCCAGCGAGCGGCCGATGAATCCACGACGAGTCATGGCGCTCATGCTTTGCTCCCTTCCACGATGTCCAGGCCTGCGGTCTTCACGTCGCCGCCCTTGGCAATTACGTGGATCGCCTTGCGCACGCGGTTATAGGTGCCGCAGCGGCAGATATTGGTCATGGCCGCGTCGATGTCGGCATCGGTCGGGTTCTTCTTCTGTTTCAGCAGCGCGGCGGCGGCCATGATCATGCCGGACTGGCAGAAGCCGCATTGCGGCACGTCCAGCGCGGCCCAGGCTTTCTGCACGGGGTGGTTGCCGTCCAGGCTCAGGCCTTCGATGGTGACGATCTTCTGGTCGGCCGTCACGGTGGAGACAGGACGCACGCAACTGCGCGTCGGTTCGCCGTCAATGTGCACGGTGCAGGCGCCGCATTGCGCCACGCCGCAGCCGTATTTCGTGCCGGTGAGTCCGAGCTGTTCGCGGATCACCCACAGCAGCGGGGTATCTTCTTCGGCCTCGAATTCGCGTACCTGGCCATTGACGTGCAATTTCATTTCCTGCCTCCGGGGGATTAGGTGGGATGTGAATTCGCGAATCTTACTCTCGTTTTAGCTAACTTGTGTTCGTTCGGGCAATTTTGACTTAGGTCAAAGATTTTGCTGCGTCGCGTCAATAGACTTTTACTTACCGAATATCAATGACCACATGAAAGAGGTAGTGAAATGAAGAAAGCGATTTTGGCAATTGTCCTGGGCGGCGTGGCTCTTGGTGCAATGGCACAGGAAACGCCTTGGCAAGTGCGCGCGCGTGCCGTGCACATCAACCCGGCAGACAAGTCCGACCCGATTCTCGGCGTGGGGCCCTCCGACCTCATCACCGTCAGCAGCAAGACCATTCCGGAAGTGGATGTTTCCTACTTCTTTACCCCGAATATTTCCGCCGAGCTGGTGCTGACCTACCCGCAAAAGCACACCGTCTATATCGATGGCGAGTCCGTCGGCACCTTCAAGCACTTGCCGCCGACCCTGCTGGCGCAGTACCACTTCACCCCGTCCTCCCAGGTCAGCCCTTACGTTGGCGTGGGCGTGAACTGGACCACCTTCTCCAAGAACAAGATCCTGGATGGCGCAGGCAGCCTGGAGCATGACAGCTTCGGCCTGGCCCTGCAGGCTGGCCTGGACTACAAGCTGGACAAGAATTGGTCGCTCAACGTGGACATCAAGAAAGTGCAGATCCGCAGCGACGTGCTGTTGGCAGGCACCAAAGTCAGCAAGGTCAAGGTTGACCCGGTACTGTTCGGCGTGGGCGTAGGCTACCGGTTCTGATAGCTGATATTTAATTGCTGAACAAGCCGCCCTGCACTTCCGCGCGCAGCTCTTGGGCCAGCGCGCGGCGGCGCGGGTCGGTGGCGAAGTAGCCGATGTCGACTGCAACGCCTTTCGACTCAAGGTGGATCAAGTCGCCGTAGCGGGCAGGCATCTGCAGCCGCAGGAAATAGAGTTCGAGCTGCGTTACGCTCATCTTGCCGGCGGAGACCTGTTCCACCAGCAGCTTGCCATTGGCGAGCACGATGTGCTCATAGTCCGTGGCATGGCGGGCGAAGTAGAGGAAGGCGGCCGCCACGGCCATCATTTCCAGCACGGTGAACAGCAGCACCTGCCACATGCCGATCATCATGAAGCCTGTTGCGACGGCAAACGAGAACAGGCACATGAACGCGTAGGCCATCCCCATCTGCTGGGGCGACAATGAGCAATTGCGCCGCAGAAGCCATTCCCTGCGTTCCCTGAGCAAGTCCCGGTTCATGGGGACATTCTATGCCTATGTTGCCGAAAAGCGTTGTGCAATCTTCATGGCACGGAACTGTTCTGTCACAAAATCCACAAAAGCCCGCGTTTTGCCGGGCAAGAGCTTTTGGCTGGTGAAGTAAAGCGAGATCGGGCCGGCGTCGGCATGCCAACCTGGCAAAACCCGCACCAGCTCGCCGCTTTCCATGTACCGCAACACGTTCGGCATGGCCATCAGGCCGATGCCCATCCCCATCAGCACTCCCTGCACCAGGGCATCCGGGTCGTTGGCCGTCATGCGCGCCGGTTGCTCGGCAAGCTGCTCGACTCCCCTGGCGTTGCACAAGGTACGCTGGCGCAGGCGCCCCGTCACGCTCGAACGCATCACTACGCCTTCATGCTCCACTAGGTCGGACGGTTGGCGCGGTGCTTTGCGGCCTTGCATGAAGGCAGGCGAGGCGACCGCCACGATGTGGATGCGGGCCAATTCGCGCGCCACCACGCCGGGACGCAATTCGATGCCACCGCCGACGGCAGCGTCAAAGCCTTCCGCCACCAGGTCGACCTGGCGGTTTTCGAGGTGCCAATCGGTGACCACAGCGGGATAGCGCTGGCTGAAATCGGGCATCAGCGGCAGCAGGAAGTCGCGCGCGAAGCCGGGAGCGGCGCTGAGCTTCAACGTACCGGCAGGCTGGCCGGCCTTGGTGCTGATGTCGGCAATGGCGGATTGGATGCTGTCCAGCCCTCCCGACACGCTGGCGAGGAAGCGGTCGCCCGCCTCGGTCAGCGTCAGCCCGCGCGTGCTGCGCTGGAACAGCTGAACGCCCAAGTTGCGCTCCAGCTGAGCGACGTTGCGGCTGACGGCGGCAGCAGTCAGGCCAAGCCGGCGCGCAGCCGAGGAAAAGCTGGCCGATTCGGCGCTGCGTACAAAGCTTTCCAGGTTGGAGAGGGTTTCCATGGCCAATGCTTTCAACGTTTGCTTGAAACTGATTATAGCCACTCATGACTACCGCTAGGTGAGTGCCGGAACCATACTGAACTCATCGCAAACCACTCTTCGAAAGGAAAATCATCATGGATCAATTGAACAACAAGGTCGCCATCGTTACCGGCGGCAGCCGTTCCATCGGTGCAGCCATCGCCAAGCGACTTGCCGCAGACGGCGCCACCGTCGCCATCACCTACAACGCATCGCCCGAAAAAGCGCAGCAAGTTGTAATGGAGATCGAAGCCGCCGGCGGCCACGCCATCGCCATCCAGGCCGACGCGGGCAATCCGGACGCAGTGCGTGCCGGCGTAGCGCAGGTGGCACAGCACTTTGGCAAGGTAGACATCCTGGTCAACAATGCCGGCATCAGCGTGCTGGGCAACGCGCAGGACATCGCATTCGAAGATTTCCAGCGCATCCTCGCCGTGAACGTGACCGGCGTCTTCGTTGCCACGCAGGAAGCGCTGAAGCATATGGGCCAGGGCGGTCGCATCGTCCATATCGGCAGCTCGATGGTGCAGTACGCAGCCTTCCCTACCGCTTCCGCCTACACGCTGACCAAGGGAGCAGTCACCGGCTTTACTCGCGGCCTGGTGCGCGACCTTGGCCCACGCGGCATCACGGTCAACACCGTGCATCCCGGCCCGACCGATAGCGACATGAATCCTGCCGACGGTGCAGTGGCGGACTTCGTCAAGCCGGGCATTGCCCTGGGCCGCTATGGCCAAGGCAGCGACATCGCGGCGACTGTGGCATTTCTCGCCAGCGACGATGCAGCCTTCGTAACTGGCGCCGAGCTGATGGTCGATGGAGGATTCACAGCATGAAAACCTTTTCCATCATTGGTGCTGGAGCAATCGGCACCGCCATTGCCCGCCTGCTTGCCGGCGCAGGCATTGAAGTGAAAATCGCAAATAGCCGCGGGCCGTCCACCCTTGCATCGTTGGCCGCTGAACTGGGATCGCGCGTGCGGCCGGCCACGGTGGCGGAAGCGGCCCAAGCGGAAGTCGTGTTCCTGTCCGTGCCGTGGTCGCGTATTGGCGGGGCTGTGAACGGCGTGGGCGAATGGGGCGGGCGCATCGTGGTCGATACCACCAACCCGATCGAAGCGCCGGCCTTCAAACCGTTTGACCTTGGCGGCCGTGCGTCAAGCGAGATGGTTGCGGAACTGATGCCGGGTGCGCGTGTGGTCAAGGCTTTCAACCACCTGCCTCCACCATTACTGGTGCCGGCGGAGGGTGGTCAGCGCGTGCTGTTCTACTCGGGCGAGCACGCCGAAGCCAAGCAGGAGGTGGCGCAGCTCATGGCACGCCTGGGGTTCTTCGGCATCGACCTGGGCGGCACCGAAGGCGGCAAGCTGGCGCAGTTCCCCGGCGGCCCGCTGCCCGCGCTAAACCTGTTGAAGCAGTGAGTTGTCCACCGTGGGGCCAGACCCTACGGTGGAAACTTCTTCCACACGGGGGAGAGTGAAGATGAATACTGCGCCTTCGCCCGGCTTGCTGCGGGCCGTCAGCGTGCCGCCGTGGGCTTCCGCCAGCTGGCGCGAGATGTACAGGCCCAGTCCCAGGCCGGCCGGCATGCCCTCCATTTTCCCGCGCTCGAAGGGCTCGAAGATTTTCGGCAGCACTTCCTCCGGAATGCCGACGCCCTGGTCGATCACTTCGATGCGCGCGTTCTGGCTGTCGGCATGCAGGCGCACGTCGACCGGCTTGCCGCCGCCGTAGCGCAGGGCATTGTTGATCAGGTTGACGATCACCTGCTCCACACGGAATTCATCCCAGCATCCGGCCACCGGCTGCACGATCGACAGCCGCAATTCGCTGTGCATGTCGGCGGCGTGGTGCGACAGGTCGCCGACGATGCGCTGCAGCAGCGCTTCCAGGTCGACGCGGGCGGGGCGGATCGAGAGCTTGCCGGCGCGGATGCGCGAGACGTCGAGCATGTCGTCGATCAGGCGCACCATGGCGTGGATCTGGCGCATGTCGCGCGCCACCATGCGCTCCAGCTGCTCCGGCGCGAAGTGATCCATATTGCCGCGCTCGAGCTGCAGCTTGCGCATCTGGGCTTCCAGGTAGAGCGTATTCAAGGGCGTGCGCAGTTCATGCGCCACCATCGACATGAACTGGTCGCGCATTTCAAGCGCGCGCTGCAGCTCCTGCTGCACGGCGTTCAGTTCGCGCACGGTGGCTTCGCGCTGGTCCACGATCTGCCGTACTTCCTGCTTCTGGCGGAACAGGTCGACGAAGACATTGACCTTGCTCTTCACCGCTTCCGGATCGAGCGGCTTGTAAAGGAAGTCCACCGCACCCGCTTCGTAGCCCTTGAAGGCGTAATTCAGCTCCTTGCCGGCGGCGCTCACGAACACGATGGGGATGTGGCGGGTCTTGCCGGTGCCGCGCATCAGCTCCGCCAGCTCGAAGCCGTCCATGCCCGGCATCTGCACGTCCACAATGGCCAGTGCGAATTCATGTTCCAGCAACAGGGCCAGCGCTTCTTCGCCGGTGCGGGCCTGGTAAATCACGCGGTCGTCGGCGCGCACCAGGGCATTCAGCGCCCTCAGGTTCTCCGGCAGGTCGTCTACCAGCAGGACATTGGTCGGTTCCATCAGCGCATCTCCAGCATCAGCAATAGCTGCTTGATTTGTTCCAGCGGCAGTACCAGGTCGGGCGGGCGGACGCGGATCGCTTCCAGCGGCATCACGCCGACATTGGCCTCTTCCGGGTCCTGCACCACCGTCAGGCCGCCCGCCCTGCCGATGGCGGCCATGCCTTGCGCCCCATCGTCATTGGCGCCGGTGAGCAGCATGCCCGCCAGGCTGGCGCCGTAAACGTCTGCCGCTGATTCCATAGTAATGTCGATTGCGGGACGTGCAAAGTGCAATGGCGCATCGCAGCTCAGGGAAAAACTGCGTTCATTTTCCAGCAACAGGTGGTAACCGGCTGGCGCAAAATACAGGGTACCCGGAATGACGTCTTCCTTGTCGCCCGCTTCACGCACCGGCAGCTGCACCCTTTGCTGGAATACGTCCACCAGCTGGTTTTGCCGACCGCTTCTTACATGCAGCACAACGACTATCGGTAAGCGGTAGCCGCGCGGTAGCGCCGGCAGCACCTGCATCAATGCGTTAACGCCTCCGGCCGACGCGCCGATGACAACCGCCTCGAATTGGCGGCCCTGCACGGCCATTTCAAGCGAAGCTACGGTTTCCATTATCTTTTCCTGAACAGGCGATCGCGCTTGGCGAGCACTTCGAATCTTGGCCCGTAGGACGAAAAGTCGATGCTCTCCTTGCTCCCCAGCCCAAGGAAACCGCGGTGGCAAAGCGACTCGTGGAACAGGCCGAGCGCCCTTTCCTGCAGCTTCTTGTTGAAGTAGATCATTACATTACGGCAGCTGATGAACTGGGTTTCGGCGAACACGGAATCGGTGGCCAAGCTATGGTCGGCGAACGTGACGTTCTCGCACAGCGAGCGGTCGAACAGGGCGGCGTTGTAGGCGGCCGTGTAGTAGTCGGAAAAGGCGCGCCTGCCGCCCGCGGCCTGGTAATTGGCGGTGTAGGTGCGCATGTTCTCCAGCGGGAACACGCCTTTCCTGGCCTTTTCCAGCGATTGCGGGTTGATGTCGGTGGCGTAGATGATGCTGCGCTCGAGCAGCCCTTCTTCTTTCAGCAGGATGGCGAGCGAATACACCTCTTCGCCGGTGCTGCAGCCGGCGACCCAGATCTTCAGCGAGGGATAGGTGCCCAGCACCGGCATCACGTGCTCGCGCAAGCCGATGTAATACGTCGGGTCGCGGAACATTTCCGTGACGGGGATGGTGAGGTATTGCAGCAGCTGGCTGAAGGCGCTGGGTTCGTGCAGCACGCGCGATTGCAGCTGCGAGACGGTGGCGCAGCCCATTTCGGCCATGGCGTGCAGCACGCGGCGCTTTTGCGAGGCGCCGGTGTAGTCGCGGAAGTCATAGCTGTAGCGCAGGAAGATGGCTTCCATCAGCATGCGCAGCTCGATTTCAACGCTGCTGATTTGCGCGCCGTCGCTCATCACACCGTGTCCAGGGCTGGCATCCACACCCGCAACAAGGAATACAGGCGGGACAAGTCGATCGGCTTGGCCAGGTAGTCGTTGGCGCCGGCAGCCAGGCATTGTTCCTGGTCGTCCTTCATGGCCTTGGCGGTGATGGCGATCACCGGCAGGCGGGCGAAGCGCGGGTCGGCGCGCAGGCGGCGCGTGGCTTCCAGGCCGTCCATGACAGGCATCATGATGTCCATCAGCACCAGGTCGATGTCGGGCACGGCATCGAGCTTGTCGAGGGCTTCGTGGCCGTTGCGGGCGATTTCCACCAGGGCCCCTTTCTGTTCAATGGCGCTGGTCAGGGCGAAGATGTTGCGCACGTCGTCGTCCACCAGCAGGATGCGGCGGCCTTCGAACACACGGTCGCGGCTGCGCACCGCTTTCAGCATGGTCTGCCGCTCGCTGGAGAGCTGGGACTCGACCTTGTGCAGGAACAGGGTGACTTCGTCCAGCAGGCGCTCGGGCGAGCGGGCGCCCTTGATGATGATGGAGCGCGAGTATTTCGACAGCTCGGCTTCTTCGGCGCGCGTCATGCTGCGTCCAGTATAGACAATCACCGGCGGGAAGCTGGCGATTTCCTGCTGCGACATCAGCTGCAGCAGTTCGCTGCCCTGCATGTCGGGCAGCTTCAGGTCCATGATCATGCAATCGAAGATGGTGGAGCGCAGCTGTTCCAGCGCCTCGGCGCCGCTGGCGACAGGCGTGATGGCAATGTCTTCGTCTTCGATCAGCTTGACCATGCTGTCGCGCTGGCGGGCGTCGTCTTCCACCAGCAGGATGTGCTTGATCTTTTGCGTGAAGCGGCGCTCCAGGCGGTCGAATATGGCCAGCAGCTGGTTGCGCTCGGCGGGCTTGCGGACGTAGCCGATGGCGCCCAGGTGCAGGGCCGCTTCGCCGCTGTCGGTGGCGCTGATCACATGCACGGGAATGTGGCGGGTTTGCGGGTTGTCCTTCAGCACCTGCAACACCGACAGGCCGGAGCGGTCGGGCAGGCGGATGTCCAGCATCACGGCTTGCGGCTGGTGCTCTTGCGCCAGTTGCAGGCCCTCCTCGGCGGTGAAGGCGACCAGGGCGCGATAGTTGGCTTCGTGCGCTAGGTCGTACAGGATGCGGGCGAAATCGGGGTCGTCTTCGATGATCAGGACTTTGCGTTCCGGCGGCGGCGCGGCGGCGCGATCGTCGTCGAAGGGGTGTGGTGCAGCGCCTGCGCCGGCCCCGCCCTCGACGGCCCTGGATTCCGTCGGAGCCGCAGGCGGGGTTGCCGGCGCGACCGGCGGCGGCGCTTCCTGCGGCGCGGCCACAGCCCACTGCGTCGGCAACAGCAGGGTAAAGGTGCTGCCCTGCCCTTCGACGCTGGACAACTCGACTTCGCCCCCCAGCAGGCGCGCCAGGTCGCGCGAAATCGACAGTCCCAGCCCGGTGCCGCCAAAACGCCGGCTTGGCGTGCCGTCGCCCTGCTGGAAGGCGTCGAAGATCGTGCCTTGCTGCTCCTGGCGCACGCCAACGCCGGTGTCGATCACCGCAAAGCGCAGCAAGCCCGCTTCGCCGGGCGACACGCGCAGGATCACCTTTCCTTTTTCGGTGAACTTGACCGCGTTGGACAGCAGGTTCTTGAGGATCTGCTCGAGCCGCTGGCGGTCGGTGTAAACCTTCTCCGGCAGGCCCGGCAGGAGATCGATCACGAACTCGAGCTGCTTGTCCTGCGCCAGCGGTGCAAAGACCGCTTCCAGGCCATCGATCACCGCCTGCAGCACGACGTCCTCCGGCGCCAGTTCAAGCTTGCCCGCCTCCACCTTCGAGATGTCGAGGATGTCGTTGATCAGCGCCAGCAAATCATTGCCGGCGTTGTAAATGGTTTGCGCAAAGCGGACCTGCTCCTCATTGAGGTTGCCCTGGGCGTTATCGGCCAGCAGCTTGGCCAGGATCAGGGAGCTGTTCAGGGGCGTGCGCAGCTCGTGCGACATATTTGCCAGGAATTGCGATTTGTATTCGCTGGCCCGTTCCAGGTCGCTTGCCCGCGCCTCCACGTCAATCCGGGCGGCGGCCAGGGCGGCATTGCGCTGGTCCAGCAGCTCCGCCTGCACGGCGAGCTTTTCGTTGCTCTGTTCCAGCTCCAGCTTTTGCGCTTCCAGGCTGGCCTGCGAGCGCTCCAGCACGCGCGATTGTTCTTCCAGCTCTTCGTTGGCAGTGCGCAGCTCTTCCTGCTGCACTTGCAGCTCTTCGTTCAGGGACTGGGTTTCCGCAAGCACTTCGGCCAGGCGCTGGCGCGCGATTGTCGCCTCGATCGCCATGCCGACGTTGCCCGCCACCAGTTCGAGGAAGTCCAGCTCGCGCCGCCCCACCTCGCGCAGGAAGCCCAGCTCCACCACGCCGTTGACGCGGCCATCGCTGTGCACGGGCAGCAGCACAAGCTGTTGCGGCGCGCCATCGCCCAGCGACGACGACACCTTGATATAGCCGGCCGGCAGCTGCGCCATGTGCACGACGCGCCTGGTGCGCGCGGCCTGGCCCACCAGGCTTTCGCCTGGCATCAGTTGCTGGCCCCTGGCTTCATCTTCATGGCTGAAACCATAGGCCGCCGTGCGCTCCAGCGAGCCGTCCGGCTTCACCACATAGAACGACGCCACCGCCACGTCCAGGTAACGCGCCATGAACTCCAGCAGCGTCGACGACAGTAGCGGCAGCGCCATCTGGCCGATGCCCTGTTCGGCAAGCTGGGTCTGGCCTTCGCGCAGCCACGCCTGGTGCTGCAATTGGTAAGCATGCGTGTGCTGTTCCTGCAGCGCGTCGCGGTAGACGTCCGACAGCTGCACCAGGTCGCGCCGCCCCAGCCAGGCGAGCAGGCTGCTTACCGCCAGGCTGACGGCGAGGAAAATCGCCACCGTCCAGAAGCCCACCACCCGCACCGCAGCGCCCCGATCGGCGCGCTGCCGCTCTTCATGCTCGATAAAGGCGCGAAATTGTTCGCGCAGTTCGTCAAAAGGAATTTTCCCGGCGCCGGCGCGCACCATGCTGAGGTAGTCGCCTTGCTGGCGGCGGGCGGCAATCAACTGCTCCGCTGCACGCAGCCAGGCCTGGTGCTGGGCGCGGATATGGCGCAGGCGCTCGACCTGGGTGGTGTCGTCCTCCACCAGCTCACGCAGCGATTCGGCAGAGGTGTCGAAGCGCGGGCGAGCGGCAATATAGGGGCTGAGGAAGGCATCCTCCCCGGTCAGCAGGAATCCGCGCATGCCGGTTTCCATATCGACCGCCAGCCTGCGCAATTCCTGTGCGTTGCCGATCGCGCGCTCGGTGGATTCCACCGCGCTCCAGGTGCTCATCAGGTAAGCGAACAGCACCACGAAAATGCCGGCAGCAACAATCCCGCCAAGCAGCGGGATTTTCACGTTGCGGTTCAGGATTCGGCGAAAGCCCTGGTCGTCGATGGTCGAACTTCTTTGCATGAAATGGTCGGACAGTCATCGGGAAGATTCCAGTGTACGCCTACGGCGGAGCTTGCGCGGCAATCGTGCGCGGGGGCTATAATTGCTTTCAAACCAATCACTTCCTACCGCCCATGCGCAAGATCCTGACTGTAGTGCCGCTGTTTCTGCTGGCTGGCTGCGTTAATGATTCCGCAACGTTCTATGCGGACGGCACGCGCGAACACACGCTGACCGTGCGGCGGCAGCAGGAGTTTTTCTGGAAAGAAGATGCGCAGTACACGCTGATGGCCGCGCGCCTGCCGGAATGCCAGCGGGCGATCCCGTTGGGCGAGATGCCGCTGGAAGGACTGGAGTTCGAACTGTTCGCCAGCGGCGATAACGTCTGGAGCCTGCGCGCCGGAAAATATGTCTGGCAGGTGGAGACCCAGGGCTGCACCCTGGTCGCCGAAGGCGGCAGCACCACCGCCACCGGGACCAAGCTCGGGACCTATACAGCAGAGAGCAAGAAGTCGAAGATGCGCTTCGATGCGGAGGCCACGCCAGCGGCGACCGCGCCTGCCCCCGCTGCCGCATCGCCTGACACCCCGCCTGCGCAGCAATAGACCCCGGCTCAGGCGATATCCACGACCACCTTGCCGCCTCCACTGGCTGCGTGCGCCTCGTTGGCTTCCGCCAGCGTGAAGCGTCCCGCGTTCAACTGCACCGACAATTTGCCCGTATCCACCAGCCGCGCGGCCTCGCGCAGGATCGCCCCGTGCGCCGCCCGGCCTTTGCCGGACAACAGCGGCAGCAGGGTGAATACGCCGGAATAGCTGGCGGCCCGGAATGAGAGCGGCGCCAGGGAATGCGTACCCCAGCCAAGGGCGCTGACCACGTGCCCGCTGTACTCGCGAACCAGGCGGAATGATGCATCCAGCACTTCGCCGCCGATGGTGTCGTACACGATGTCGAATTCTTCGCCTTCCGCCTGCTCGAGGAAACGCGCTCCCATGGCTTCGATCGATTCCCGCTGGGCAGGGCGGCCCGTTGCCGCGACCTGTGCGCCAAAGGCCAGTGCGAGCTGCACGACCATGCGGCCAACACCGCCTGCGCCGCCTTGCACCAGGACGGACTGGCCAGGCTGGACGCGCGCCCGGTCGACCAGGCCTTCCCACGCGGTGATGAAAGCCAGCGGAATGGCCGCTGCCTCGCGCAGGCTGATGGTGCTGGGTGCATGTGCCAGCAGGTCGGCATCGACGGCGGCATATTCGGCCAGCGAGCCCTGCACCCCGCCCACGCCTCCCGTCATGCCGAAAACAGCGTCGCCCGGGGCGAAAGCGGTAACGCCGGCGCCAACCGCTTCCACCACGCCTGCCATGTCGATGCCCAGCACCGCCGGCAATGGCATGCGCGCATGGGCCGCCTTGCCTGCGGCGATCTTGAGGTCGAGCGGATTGACCGCGCTGGCATGGATGCGCACCAGCACCTGCCCTGCCGCCGGCGCCGGCTTGGCAATGTCGTTTTGAACCAGCGGCTGGCCTGCTGCTGTGAGAATCATGGCTTTCATGGCAAGAACTCCTGTTGGTTTCGATAGTTGCCAGTGTAGGCAACATCGGGCGAGGGAAAAACTGGGGCCGGCTGCAAACAGAATCCACGAATTGTGGATAATGGCGTGATGGACAAACTTGATGCCTTGCGCGTGTTCTGCGCAGTTGTGGAAACCGGCGGCTTCTCGCGCGCGGCGGAAAAGCTGGGCATTTCGACGTCGTCCGTCACGGCGCAAGTCAACGCGCTGGAAGCCCATTTCCAGGTCAAGCTGATGAACCGCACGACGCGCAGCATGTCGCTCACTGGCGAAGGGCGGGAGTGCTACGAGCAGGCGCAGCGCCTGCTGTCGGGAATGGAAGAGCTGGAAGCGAACCTGCAGCACTCGGTACGGGAACCGCGCGGCACCTTGCGCGTCAACATGCCGGGCCTCGTGTCACGTATCTATGTTGCGCCGGCATTGCCGCGCTTCCTCGCTCGCCACCCCGGCATCCTGCTCCAGGCCAGCGCCAGCGACCGCCTGGTGGACATGGTGGAAGAAGGGTACGACGTCGTCGTGCGCCTGGGCGAAATCGGCGATGCGCGCCTGATCGCGCGGCAATTGCTGGAAACGCACTTCATTTGCTGTGCATCGCCGGGCTTCGTCGCCCAGCATGGTGCACCTGCGGCGCCGGGTGAGCTGGCGGGCTTCGAGTGCCTGCATTTCGTACTGCCACGCGCCGGCCGCCTGCGCGAGTGGCAGTTCGCGGATGGCCTGGCGTTCACGCCACCGGCGCGCGCCTCGTTCGACCATGTGGATTCTGTGGTCGAAGCATGCAAGGCCGGCGCCGGAATCGGCCAGTTCCTCTCGCTTTCGGTGGAAGAAGAACTGCGCAGCGGCGCCCTGGTGCCGCTGCTCGCCGAATACCAGGCGCCCGGCCCTGCGCTGACCGCGCTGTACCAGCAGCGGCACCAGCGCGCGGCCAAGGTGCAGGCCTTCATCGACTTCCTCGGCGAAGTTTTCTCTTAGGCTGCCTTTTCGCTGTCCAGGTGCGACAGCTGGTAGTCGTTATAGCGGCCACCGGCAGCGGCACCTTGCGGCACGATCAGTTCCAGCGCCTCCAGGTCGGATTGCAGCAGCACCGCGTCAAGCGCGCCCAAGGCTTCCTGCAGGCGGGTACGGGTGCGGGCGCCGACCAGCGGCACAATGTTCGTGCCTTGCGCCATCACCCAGGCAATCGCCAGTTGCGCCACGCTGATGCCCTTGGCCTGCGCCACGGCACGCATGCGTTCCACCAGTTCCAGGTTGTGCTTCAGGTTCTCGCCCTGGAAGCGCGGGCTGTGCTGGCCGCGGTAATCCTGTTCGCCTTCGCGCTGCGCCGTCCAGTGACCGCTGATCAGGCCACGCGACAGCACGCCATACGCGGTGATCCCGACACCCAGTTCGCGCGCTGTCTGCAACAGGCCATTTTCGATGCCGCGGGAGATCATCGAGTATTCGATCTGCACGTCGGCGATCGGATGCACGGCATGCGCGCGGCGCAGGGTTTCGGCGTTCACTTCGGACAGGCCGATATGCCGCACGTGGCCCTTGCGCACCTGCTCTGCGATGGCGCCGACGGTGTCCTCGATCGGCGTGGCGGGATCGAGGCGCGATGGGCGGTAGATGTCGATGTAGTCGGTGCCCAGGCGGCGCAGCGAATACGCCAGGAAATTGGCCACTGCCTGCGGACGCGAATCGTAGCCGATAAAGCCGCCGTCCGGATCGCGCAGGGCGCCGAACTTCACGCTGACCTGCACCTGCCCGCGGTCGCGGCCCTGAAGCGCTTCGCCCAGCAGCAATTCATTGTGGCCCATGCCGTAGAAATCGCCGGTGTCGAGCAGGGTGACGCCGGCATCCAGCGCGGCGTGGATGGTGGCCAGGCTTTCGGCGCGGTCGGCCGGGCCGTACAGGTCGGACATGCCCATCAGGCCGAGGCCAAGCTGGGAGGTTTGCGGGCCGGTGCTGCCAAGTTTGCGGGTTTCCATGTGTGATCTCCAGGTGGGGTTTCGATGGAGACCATTGTGCTATTATCGAATCCAACAATAAATGCATCATTTATTACATCTTTATTCGGTAATAGATAACAATGGACCAGTTGAAAGCCATGCAGGTCTTCGTGGCGGTGGCCGACAGCAAGAGCTTCACCCAGGCCGCCGAACAGCTTGACCTGCCCCGCCCCACCGTTACCAATGCCGTGCAGGCCATCGAGCAGCAGCTTGGCGTGCGGCTGCTCCAGCGCACCACGCGCAAGGTCAGCCTGACGGTTGAAGGGCAGCTTTATGTGGAGCGCTGCCGTGCCCTGCTCAATGAGCTGGAAGACATCAACGCCCTGTTCCTGACCGACGGCCGCAAGCCGTCAGGGACGATCCGGGTCGACCTGCCGGAACGCATTGCGCGCCTGAGCGTGATTCCAGCGCTGCCGGACTTCTTCCAGCGCTACCCGGAGATCAAGATCCGCGTCGGCGCCAATGACCGCATGGTGGACCTGGTGGGGGAAGGGATCGATTGCGCGGTGCGCGCAGGGGTGCTGCGGGATTCAACCCTGGTGGCGAAGCCGCTTGGGGCGATGGTGCAGGTGAATGTGGCTGCGCCGTCCTACCTGGCGGCGCATGGCACGCCGCAAACGCTGGAGGATTTGCGGGAGCACTGGGCGGTCAACTATTTCTCCACCCAGACGGGGCGCGATCTGCCCTGGGAGTATGTGGTGGATGGGGAGGTGAGGACGCTGTCCGTGCGCAGCAGGGTGTCGGTGGGGAGTTCAGAGGCCTACCTGGGGGCTTGCCTGGCGGGGATTGGGCTGGCGCAGATTCCGCGGCCGGGGATCGAGCACTTGCTCGCCAGCGGGGAATTGGTGGAGGTGCTGCCGGGGTGGCGGCCGGCGCCGCTGCCGGTGTCGATTATTTATTCGCACAACCGGCATTTGTCGCCGCGGGTGCGCGTTTTCGTGGATTGGCTGGCGGAGGTGTTGAATCTGGCTGGGCTGAAAACCGGTACCCCTGTTACGCGGCCGCCGCGTGATGGTGCCTGACCCTGCGGGTCAGGCACTGGTTTACCGGTTTTAGATGCCCGCCCGCAAAATGTCGACCAGCGCCAGGCCAGCCGGCAGCTTGCCCACCAGCTTCTGCGCCTGCGTGAGATTACGCTGCTTGAACGCATCCGGCGCATTGGCAAAGTCCTGCGCCAGTCCCGCCGCCGCAGCCTCGATCCGAGCCGCATCGCCCGGCGTGGTATCGATCAGCGCCGACAGGTAAGTCACACCCCACTGAATACGCGTCGCCGGCCCGACTGCCGAACGCCACGCCTTCTCATACCAGTCCAGCATGCCCGGCAAATCACCGCGGCGCTTGGCCGCCGACGCGAGGCTCAACTTGAAGTAGTACGGCGCATGCGATTCCACCAGCACCGATTGCAGCAACGCCTCTGCCTCAGCATGCAGGCCAGCATCGTTCAGCGCGCTCACCGCAGTGTTGACCAGCGTATGCCGGCCATACTTGTCATCCACCAGCGCCAGCGCCTGTTCAATACGCGTACGCACCAGCTGCGGCAAGCCTTCCGCCGCAAACCCCATGCGCGACATGCGCACCTGCAGGCGCACGGCAGTCAGGCGATCCGGCGCTGACAGCCACATATCTTCAGCCCAAACGTGCGCAGCGTTGCCCATCGCAGTTGCCAGTTCGGCGTGACGCGCCGGCGCAGCACGCACCAGCAGGTGGCCGCTATTGCCGAAGATGTCCATATTCGCGCGCGCCACGCGGGCATCGCCCAGCACTTTCAACAGGAATTCAGGCGACGAAGCATCCACCACACGGCCGGCTTGCGCGACCATCGCATGCAGGCGCAGGCGGGTTGCAGCATCCTCCACCTGGCGCGCAGCAGCCGGCGCCTCGCCTGGAATGGCGGCAGCAGCCAGTTGCGACAGGGTGGCCAGCGTCACGCCCAGGTCGCGGCCGTGCAGCAGCACGCCTTCATCGGTATCCCACGAATAATTCGACAGCAGCGTCCATTCGGACGGCGACAGGGCGCGCGTGCCGTCCAGCGCCGCGGCCATCGACTCGCCCGCAGTGTGGCCGGCAAAGCGCGCAGCCATCAGGGCTTCGCCAAACAGCTCGCCATCGAGTTCACACGGCAGGCGGGTGATTTCGGTGCCATCCGCGCGGTACATCACCATAGTCGGATAACTGCGCAGCTTCAGGCGCGCCGCCATCGCCTGCGCGTTCGGGCTGTCGCCATCGAGCTGGATCGCCACCATGCTTTGCAGCTTGGCCGGAAATTCTTCGCGGCCGAAGATTTCGTACTTGACCCGGTTGCACGGCGGGCACCATACGGCGCCCCAGTACAGGAACAGCGGACGGCCGGCAGCACGGGCTGCCTCCAGGGCGGCGTCAAAACCGCCTTCGAACCACTCGATCGCGTCTGCCATGGATCAGGACTCGCGGGCCAGCGCCAGGAATTCGGTGCGCATTGCCAGGTTAGGCTGCAGTTCGCCCAGCATGGCGGAGGTCACGGTCTCTTCGCCGGCGGTGCGGATGCCGCGCGATTCCATGCACAGGTGGCGGCACTTGACCACCACGCCCACGGCTTTCGGCTCCAGCACTTGCATCAGCGCTTCGGCGATCTGCATGGTCATGCGTTCCTGCACCTGCAGGCGCTTGGAGAACACGTCCACCAGGCGGGTCAGTTTGGACAAGCCGACAATTTTGCCATTTGGTACATAACCCACGGTCGCCTTGCCGAAGAACGGCGCCAGGTGGTGCTCGCAATGGCTGTACACCGGGATGTTCTTCACGACGATCAGTTCGTTGTACTGTTCGGCGCCATCCTCGAAAGCCTTCAGCACTTCCGCCGGGTCCTGGCCATAGCCGGAAACCCAGTGTTTCCACGCCTTGTGGACGCGGTGCGGGGTTTCGATCAGGCCCGGACGGTCCGGGTCTTCGCCCAGGTGCTCCAGCAGGCGGCGCCAGTCGGCTTCGGTGAATACTTCTTTAGTCATGATTGCAAGAACCGTGAAATGTGGAATCTAATCCACCAGTATACAGCGTTCAGGGTCGGTTCGCTGCCAGCAGCTCGCTGGCGATGGATACCGTATGCGACAGTGTTGGCCACTCGTCATCCGGGCCAAACCAGCGCGCATCGCTGATTTCGTTGGGATCGGTGACGATCTCTCCGTCCAGGTATTCGGCGGTGAAGGCGATCATCAGCGAATGCGGGAAGGGCCAGGACTGGCTGCCGAAGTACTTGAGGTTGTGTACGCGCAGGCCGACTTCCTCGAACACTTCGCGATGCACCGCCTCCTCCACCGATTCGCCGGCTTCGAGGAAGCCGGCCAACGCGGTATAGCGCTTGTAGGGCGAGTTGGCATGCGCGGCCAGCAGGCGCTGGTTGCCTTTTTTGATCAGCACCATCATGGCCGGCGAAATGCGCGGATAGGCCAGGTGGCCGCAGGAGGTGCAGCGCATGGCGCGCTCGCCGGGCGCCAGCAGCATTGGCGATCCGCACGCTCCGCAGAAGCGGTGGGTGCGCGCCCATTCGGCGATCTGGAAGCCGCGCCCTGCCACGCCGAGCAAGCCGTCGTCGACTGCGCCGAACAGTGCGCGCAGGCCAATGTAGGCATGGCCTTCCAGCGGCGGCGTGTCGTGCGGCGCCTGCGCAACCTGCCAGTAGCGGCCTTCCCAAGTACCGAGCGGCATGGCTCCGGCGAGTTCCAGGCCGGCGGCCAGCAGTTCCGCATGCGGCGGCAGGGCCAGGCTTTCCTCCCGCAGCAGCAGGCGGTCTTTGTGGAAGACCAGGGTCTGGATATCGGCAGCCGGAGCGGGCTGGATCAGGGGCAGGAAACCTTCAGGCGTCTGGAGCATGGCTTTTCATATAGTCCTGGCAACAGGGCGATGATATCAGCCTAGTCCTTGTAGTGCATGTAGAGCGCAAATGGCAGGGCAAACAGCACGGCCAGCCAGGGGAAGAAGCCAATGACCTTGGCAAGCGCCAGGATGAAGAGACTGAGCGCCCCGATCCCGACCACCAGGCCGAAGCGGCTGACCCACTTGCTCTCGGCAGGAGGCTTGGCTTCCACCACCGGCATGGGCTGGAACGGCTGCTCCTGAGCCGCGGCTTGCACCGGCTGGCGTGGCGGCGGCGGTGGCTGGAGCCGGGACAGTGGCGCGTCCTGCCAGGCGCCGGCCGTTCCGCGGTCGATGTTGGCGGCGCGCAGCTGCACCTCGCCGATCCAGCCCGCGAGGCGCTTGCCCCAATGGAGGAAGGCCTCCGTGCCTTCCTCATCCAGGAAAAGGAGATGGGCGCTGTCATTTTTGGGATTGGTGTCGTTGTCGAACTTCCCTTGTTCGAGGTCCAGCGTGGCGAGAATCCTGTGCGCCAGGGCGTCGGCGTCTTTCGCCACAAACAGCGGCTTCTTTGCCCATTCTGCGCTCTCCCGCGTATGAGCAAAGAATGGTTCGGCCGGTAACGAACCCGAAGGAACCGGAATATCCAGGTCCGCAGCAATTGCGGCGGCCAACTTCTTCCAGTCGGTAGGCGGCACCTCGAGCTGGCCCGGCCGCTCTTCCACGCACAGGTAGCAATCGACCTCGCCGCCATAGCTGGCCGCATTGGGGACGTGCTGGCCTTCCACCTCCCGCGTGGCCCGCTCCCTGCCGACGGCCCAGAGCTGGTAGCGGTCGGCATAGTGGACCGCCACCACCTGGCTGCACCGGTCCAGCGCCTGCGGCGCCTCAACGCCGAGCACCGCAACGCTATGCAGCGACAATCGCGTTGCCCCGCCTTGCGCCAGGATGGCCAGCCACTGGGTGAAGTCATCCGCCAGCAAGGCATTGGCGGCAAGCTCCCTGAACTGCAGCCGCGCGCCGAAGAAAATGCCGTGCTGGAACCAGTCCTCGAGCGCAAGCTCCTTGCGCAGGAACCTGCTGCCATAACTTACCAGGGCCACCTGGCGCTGGATCGCTTCGCGTTCGCGTCTCATTGGGTCCAGTTCATTTGATTGAGATCCCGCTGGATCTCGCTCCGGATCAACGGCGAAAGTGAACGCCACACTGCCCCCTGCAGCACGCATTGGGTAATCGTGTTCGTGGAGGCAGGGTCCGTCTGCCCGTATACGTACCATTCGCCATAGAAGCAAAGGGTGACAGTCCGTTCGCCGCCCAGCGTCTTCGAAAAGCCGCCGATACTGCCACTCTCGCCTTGCTCGCGCGTCCAGCCGCGACCCTCAAGACCCAGCAGGGCGCCGGTAGTGACGATGCGATCACGCCATTCCGGCAGGGTCTTGCCGTCCAGCGCAGCTTCGTCAATCCGGTAGGTTGTGCGGCTCAATTGTTCGAAGGGCTGCAGCAATTCGTAATCGGCGAACAGTTGGCCGAACGCGACGACATCGGCCTCCGCCAGTTCCAGCCGGTGCGGTATGCCGATGCTCGCATCGTCCGGCAACAGCACCATGTTGTCGCCGGCATCGGTGTAGCCCAGGTCTTCCGCGACACGGAACAGGGTAATGAGCCGGCCATCCGCATCGTAATTGCCCCATGCCAGGCGCAATGCCAGGTTCCGCAACAGGGGATGGCGCACCAGCAGCGCCTCGAATTCTTCAAGTGTCCAGCGCCTTTGTTCGCACATGGCGGCTTCCAGGCGCTTGACCTGAGCGCTGGCAACGATCTTGGCCTGCTTCTTGAGGTCTTTGTACTGCTGCACAGACGCCTTGGCTACGGCTTCGTCATCCTTGCTGTTTGGCTTGGGCAGGTCTTTGAGGCGCTTGCCATCGCCGTCGCAAACATATGGCGCCAGCTGTTCGTCAAAGCGTACCTGGAACGAGCGCGGGCCGAAATCGAGCACCAGGCGGCCATGCTCGTTCAGGCCAAGGTCCGGTACTGTGCGGTCGGCCAGCTGTTCC
>Ga0102593_1001131_pt1 | contig 29190 bp, 36 predicted proteins | sample AraplaCol_mMS_r2_2_FD_76862 | JGI IMG/M metagenome (GOLD analysis project Ga0102593, IMG submission 76862) | Arabidopsis root microbial communities from North Carolina, USA - plate scrape MF_Col_mMS_r2 (SPADES assembly) (version 2) | ecosystem: Host-associated > Plants > Roots > Endosphere...
AGATCAAAACAAAGAAGAAGAGGATGGCTTCGTCGCAGTCATCTCAGGATTCTCCTCCTGGAGGAGCAAACCTCCAGACTACCCCCGATAGTCAACTGGCTTCATTTACCTTCAACTCTCAGCAGCAGACTGGGAGTCCTCTGGCGGGAAGATCCAGAGAGAGGGGTGCCATTTCTATGTGAGTTAGCCCAGAGAACCCAGTCGATCATGTTGATGATCCTCAAAACAGCTAATCTGAAATAACAGCGATCCATTTCTCACAGCTAACTACAACTGGGCCGATAGAGCTCTTCTGGAGACTCATCAGTCGATGGTGAACCCATCTACTCAGCCGGTGCCCACCTATTCTGAGCTGGGTGTCGTGAACGTGAACTTTCCAGTTCCAAGCACACCAGTCGAGGCCTATGCATCTAGTCCATATCGACTGAGAGGACAGGTTCCAAGTTATGTAGCAGCAGCAGCAGCAGCAGCAGCAAGTCGTCTTCATGCTCAAAGTGCCCCAGTTCCAACTGTGCCAGGCCCAAATGCCCCAGGTCCAACCTCGAATCCTCGTGAGTCTAGCGCTCGCAACGAGACTGTGACTCCTGGAATTCCTATCAGTCTCTGGAATACCGAGGAAGATCATAGCGACAAGCGTCGTTTCCTTGTTCAACACGTGGATACTGATACTGAGGGTTTGGAGATCGTGAGACTTTTCCAAGTAGGTTGTTCCTCATCCAAGAAGAATTAACGATTAGTTACTGAATCTATTCTTTCAGAGCTTCACATCAGTCAATGGTCCCTTCTGGATTACATTGAATTCCCTCGGTCGCTTCTATGTGGCTTTCACTGATAGTCGAGAGGTGAACGCTGTCATCAAACTGATCGCGCGCGAATATCCAGATTGGGAATTAATTCCTATGACTGCTGAGGATTTCGCTCGTGATACTAGGTTGATTACTCCGTTGCCTCCAAGCTTTGATGATACTGTTGTGGCTACTGTTTACTGTGGCAGTTATTCGAATTTCCGACCTATCGATGTTACTTCAAAGGTCAAACCCTACATGGAGTTGGTTGGAAAAGTTCATTCTGTTCAAGAACTTCAGTTTGGAACTCCTTCTGACGGGAGCCGACTTACTACTCACGAGCTAAAAGTGAAGTATTTTGATTGTCGGCATGCTGCAAATGCTGTTAAGGCGTTGAATGCTATTCGAACTGGAGTATGTATAGCTTTGTGTCTGCCGATTGGCTTGCATTTTGATGAGACTTTTGACGAGATTCCTTTGATACCTTTTTTTTTGGTATCTTTTTTTTGGGAAAGATTCTTGATACTATTCTTGAAGAAAGAACCCTCCCTCACCCTCTCATTATCTTGCGATTTGATTTCCCACCCTACGATTTGATAACATTCACCTTTTTGATCCAGCCGAGCTGACAATTTACAGGATTTTGTCTTGGAGGTTATGCCAATGCATCGAGATATGCCAAGTCCCCAGAAATGCCATTGGACTTCTGTTGTGAAATCGCGACGCTCTTCTCTTGTTGCGAACCCTGCGACACCAGCTCGACGCAGCTACATGTCCCCAAGCGATCAGGAAAGTTCACCGGTTCCAGAGGAGCATAAACACTGTCGAAACATGATGGATGTGAGCAAGATCTACTACGGGCAGGATCTTCGTACTACGGTTAGTTGTTACAATACCCTTTGATCGGAGAACACTTACTGATACAATGGCTTTTCCTTCGTTCTTGTTACAGGTTATGCTGAGAAATATCCCAAATCAAATGACGTGGGTGAGTTGTTCTATCTTCTTTCTCCAGGCTTGAAGTATGGAAAACTGAATGAAACAGCATCATCTACGGAAGATCCTTGATCTTGACACCGCTGAATGCTACGATTTCGTGTACTTACGTATGGGTAAGTACCGTTACTATCTTCTGGCATTGTAAGTTTGCTAACTGTTGGTCACAGACTTCGATCAGAACCAGAGGTATGCGATACAGACATGTCTTTTTTTGGTCTAATTATAATATGGTCGTTTCTATCTAGTGTTGGCTATGCTTTTGTCAATTTCCGCTCGGTAAATCGCATTGATCTGATCTCTTGATGATTTTTACTAACCTTTCAACTAGCCTCACGATATCCTGACTGTAAGTTCCTTTCCCAAGGTCTGAGTCTCGAATTATGTGCCGTTTTGTTAATACTTTACTGCAGTTTCATGAGAATCGCGATGGACTGGTATGGTATGTTTCTTACAGTTCCAATAGTGGCGGCAGATTGTGGTTCGTTGCCCTAATTCATTATCTAGGCCTGGCTTCGAAACGATGACGGATAAACTTGCCGAAATGTCATACGCAAGTTAGTGATTCCTTTGTCTACTTATTGTTGCTTTACATACTGAACATTATCACAGCTGTCCAGGGCAAAGATGCTCTTGTCGAAAAGTTCCGCAATAGCCCAGTGATGCTTAACCATTCTGACAATCGACCGAAGGTAAGTCTAGTCTCTAGCCTCCATTTGAGACGTCCACTTTAACTCTGGAATAGCTATTCCATACTTCGGGTCCCCGTGTTGGTCGTATCGCGTCATTTCCCCCTGTGAACAATTTCTTCATCTTGGCTAAAGGCGTTGATCGAAGCAAACGGAGTGGTAAGTCAAAACGTGGATGAATCTCTAGCTAGATGAACAATCTACTGACACTATTACAGGACTGTACCGAGGACCTCCATCGTCGGCCTCTCGTGCAAATTCGGCCGCTAATTCCGCAGCTACTCCTCGTGCCCGAAAACAATCCGAGAATATCGATCCTAGCCTCCTCACGGCAGGTTACGAGCCCTCCCTGTCAAGCCCATCCCGAAGCCAACAACACCGAGTTGACTACGTCAGCCAGGCTATTACCAATACCCTGCCCAGTGCTTCGAGCCTACGAAATACAACGGTGCGCACCTTGCCTCGTCCTGGAACACGTGGTCTCGGAAGTGGTATCTCGAGTCTCTGGGATACCGATCCACGGGCTCCGCGTGCCCCACATGGTGAATAGGGGATACATTTCTTACGTGTCGGGAATGATCAGTGGGAAAGAAGGACGTCGTCGAATTTTGAATGGGAAAATCTCACAAACAAATGGGTTGTGACGAGGTGGAATAAGGGATAATGGGAGCAGAAGATGTTCGTGGGAAAGATCTGCGTTTCACGCGAGGTGGAAAAGAAGAAAATCAGATATTAGTGGATGAGTTGAAAAGGATGAAAAGAAGAAAAAAAAAAATCACAAGGAGGAGAGATATTGTGTATCGAGGATTCTGATATCCGACGTACGTACATTCTATCTGTGATGCTCTGAAGAAAACATCACCAATTCAGGGAAATTTACAGGTACATAATAATTCTGATCTTTCATTTAGTTCAATTTCTACACTGAATACAAGACGTATCTGAATATCTTCCGCATCTAGATCCATTTATTATAATTCAATGTAAATTATCATCTTTACTGTGTTACTTTACAATGTACTATATAACTATATTATTCTTGTTCACAGAAATGAAGCGGTGTGGATCTGCCCGCAAGAAATTTCCCCGGACTTCTCTCAACCCTCAAATCTTCAAACTTGAATCATTCAAATTACAGTCACCACCACCAAAATGGATACAACAGAATGTGAAGCAGTACGCTCAATACTACATCTTATATATCATCGCAATAAAAATCAACACCAAGGAATGAAATGGTGGAGATGGCTATCGAAATTAAAACGGACTGTCTCAGATCTGGTATCAATGAAACCGAAAGATTTTATCAACAGTTCTTATCCTCAATATCTGAGTCAATATTTGATTCCGAGGTGTTATCAGTATGTATTTTATCCAAGTAGGACTTTTTATATATGTGCTGATCTTTTATAGGGCGTTTTCTACGGTGGTGGCTGATAATCAATTCTCTACACTGGGTATTGTTCTTTTAGCGACGTTGGCGCGTTTGGTTAAAGCGACGGGAATCAATTTTTCGAAATTGGCACGTGTTGAAGTTCAACTTCCGAAGAATATTCCTGTGAGATCTGAGGTGGACCGTGGAGAGCGGATTGTTCGCGTTGATGATGTTGGCGTTGGTGTTGGCGTTGACGCGGTATCTGTCTCGCGTAAGAAACAGTCTTCTGAAACAGTCTCTCAAGAGAAATCCAGCAAGGAGAAAACGAAACGTGTTAAAACTGCTAAAAAGAAGAAGAATGCTATCGATGATATTTTCGGCGGATTATTTTGATTCTATACTGTGGGGTTTCTTTGTTTGAATGGATTCTGGAACTCGGAATAGAAAATTCGATCGGATATATCTATTCTAATTTTATGGATTCATCTTTGTGGCCATAATCTGGCAAGACCGATTCCACCAACGATATTGACAAGAACATGATTTGCCGTTGCCCACGCCATACTATAAAGATACTTTGGCGAGAATACAGTCCAAATGAAAAGATGTGTTCTGAGAGCAGTGCATGCTGCCATAACTGATACCAAAGAGGTGGCAATATGGAATGTGAAAAGTGCGGCGGAGTCGTGGTCTTCTGAGGTATGTGGACGGAGAAGATGGCTCATTGATATCCACCAGATTGGTCCTGCCCAGTTACTAACGAAAGTTAAGATCCCGACTAAGACCACGCTATAACTGCCGATACCGTTGTATGCGCTGGAAAGATCGACTGAGGAGATTGCGTTTGATCCGCCGAAGGCGAAAAAGGTCATATACTGCAGTATTAGGGTTGTGATTGTTACTTCGACCCCGGTGAGATTTAGTGATGAGAGGATATTGGATTGGAGTCGGAATATTAGGAAAGTTGGGATATTTGTGGCTCTGGATTGTGTCATTAGGAAGAGGTGGATTGTTTCGTGGAAAAGGATATTTGATACTATGTTACTGTCAGTTTAGGGAATCGAAAGATTTCCGCTCTTGGATATTGGGATCTTACCGCGTGTTGACTGCGATCGTTTTGCTGAAATGATTGCCAGCACTGCACAGAAAGCCAGTCCAGCAAAGACCAATCTTGCCTGCCATACTAGTGACAGACTACCGAGCCAACCTCCGGTAATTTTCGACAAGGAAAGATCCGCGAGGAGTTCAGGCGAGTCATTCGCGACGAAATTAATTTTGAATAAGAAGGCTAGTGCTGGAAGAATCACAGCTAGCAATTTAGTTGGTATAATAGACGGCATATTCGAAAATAGATGGTAGCTGGAATCCATATATGTCAATATCACCAAACCCCAAAGTGTGACTGGATGAGCAGAAAAGAAATCTCGGGCGATATCAGGCTCGGCGGTGAATTTTTGACCTGTTTGATTCCATCGTCGGAGAATTCGCTGTGAAACAAGTAGACCAAGCGATGCCAATTTGATCAGACGGGATAAGTATTTGCGTTGAGGAGTTTTAGAAGATTCGGATCTCATATGTAGATAGAATATCCATCCTGAACAGATCCAATACCAGAATTGCTGTTCTTCCTCGACATAACTGCTTGCAAACATCATACTTCCGTAGCCAGCAATCATTAAGATCAAAAATATTCCAGTAGATGCAGTGCGAGAGAATTCACGATATATCGTGGGTAATAGCAATGCTGTCGCAATTGCTAAGATCAGTAGACCAATACTTAGTCGCGAGACATCATAGTTGCTAGCAGTACTGCTCATGACATCTTGTGTGACCCGCGAGAATCGCTGCAACACTGGTCCGACAAGAGCAAAGGTCTCCTCGGTTATTTGGTCTTGGGAAAGAAGGGTCTGAGCTTGAGACCATGCACATTGAACCTCTTCGATGCCAGACAATTTGTCCAGATCACAATTTGAGAAGGCTTCAACGTCAAAAGTCGCGCTTGGAAATGTGGATTTGACGATATTTAACAGTTGTCGAGCATTTTGAGATAGAAGCTGAAGTTTTTGAGTTGCTAGATTTTTCTCTCGTTAGATTCTACATTGCTTCTCCCTAAAAGCCAGGACTTACCAGACTCCCACATATCCAGAAAATCAGGAATGAAAACTCCTAAACTGTTGATCGGAATTGGCACGCCGAGTAGACCCGCCAATGTTGTAGTGATATCTGATTGCTGGACAGTTTGATAGAATCGAAGATCTTCAGGCGTTTCAACAGGACTTTCTGTGTTAGAGCTTATTTTTTCGAACTTCGGTGAAATGAAGAGGAGAGCAGGTGATGTTTCACCAGCAGATGAACCACCGTGGTTTCCGGCTTCGTTCATTCCGTGATCACCGCAGAGAACAAAGAGGGTTGATTCGAGATGAGACTGATGTTGGATGGAAGTATAGATGGTATCTACAATTGCGTCCATTTCCTGTTGTTTCGATAGCATAAAGGGACTAGCGAAATGTCAGAGACGGCCTTGGAGGTATCAGGGATATAAAGCAGAATATTACCTTTTTGGGCCTGCTTTATGCCCAATATGATCCAGACCCAAGTAATGCATAATCATAGCTGACCAGTCACTCTGTGCCAACTCATCAGGAATATGGCGAGTCACATTGTTATCCACTTCAACAAAATCCTGTACAGTAGACATTTAGTTCCAATAGAGAGTTGAAGAGAGTAATTTGGTAAGAGCTTACCGATACGAAAAAGCTCGTAGTTCCATCGGCACGATCGAACATTCCCGGGAACAGTTTGAGCCACGTATCATCACCATACATGACAAGGCGATCTCCCCTAGCTTTCAATTGCGCCAGCCATGTATCCTGGTACGCGAGAGTTGAGCTGGTATCTGACTCGGCAATATTGAGAATCACATCTAGGAACGATGGTACTGAGCCTGTTGTCATGGCCTTTAATCGAGGCATTGTGACTGTGGGCGAACTGGCATACGCAGTGAAAGGTAAAGCAGCCCCAGCTCGAATTAAACTACAACCATGTCAGTATATGGCCTTGAGCTTCATTCATTTTCCGTATCACTTTATCATTTAATTGAGCGGAACAGACCTTTGCGTGAATGAAAATCCAGATTCATTTGAGTAGACAAAGTCACTATAAAGTCATTAGCCGGGTTTGTCGAAAGATGCTATTTGATAATATCGCTCTGGATTTGATCTCTTACCTGCGCAGTGCATCAACAACCATGAAAATGACCTTATCAAAAACCGCTGGAGTCGCATCTTGATTGACTGTATCAAAGGTGGCTAAACCCGGTAGTAAGGGTTTATAGGGGAAGAAACCAGAGGAAAAGACAAGAATTCCCAATGGCACCAAAATATTGGCAAGCACAATGGCCCAGCCAGATCTGAAGCCTACCATTGTAATTGCTTACCCCAAACTTCACTGCAACATTCGAAACGGTTTTGAAATTCGACCTGATCAACGTGGTCCTTCGGCGGTGCTGATGGGCGATGTTTACGATGTCCCTTGGTGTTTCACCGCCTTCTCTCTTTGGGACTTGTACATACTTTAATTTACAGTATTGCATTGCATTGCTATTGTAAGATGTATAATATTCAAGATGAATGTATATGGCTATGGTGAAATAGATTCATCAAATAGAAAATGAGAGACAGAAATAGGGAGAAAACGTAAGAAATATAAGCCCGCAACCTCAGGAGACTCCCAACGCCATTGATTCTTCTTCAGCAACATCAATATCCTCCGTATCTTTTTATTCTTCTGTGTATCGAGTCGTCGCTTTTAAGAGATCACTTCCTCTTGGAACCCTTCTTGTCCTTGCCAGATGATTTTGCCTTGAAGACTATCGAGTTGCGGGGCTTGCGGTTGCGCTGCTTTTGCACACGTTGTGGCTTCTTTTGAGATCGAGCGGGGGTGGCCTTGGTGTCGATATCCATGTCTATGAATTCAGAGTTAGCCTTTTTTTTCCTGTTATGAATTGCATGAAAAAAAGAGGTAGATCGACGTACCTTCATCAGCCGCAGTCTTCGCATCATCATCTTTTTGGTCTGCGCGGGACACACAAGATTAGCAGGGCTATTTAAAGAGCAAGACTCGCGAAAAATAAGATATAGTCAAACATACCGGCCTCATTAGACTCCACATCCATTCCCTCTTTCTCTGGACGAGGTTGGGAAGCAAGCTCTTGCAGCTTGGCAGATAGACGCTCAGTCCGGGCATCGACAACAGGACCGAAAAACTTCTTGCGGAGGTTGGCTCTGTTGCGCTTGGAAACGCTGGCGCGCACACTTTTGGCCATAATTTCAGAAACCTTAAATTTGAGGTATTTTCAAATATAAAATAAAAAAGAGATTGACAAGAATAGAGAAGAAAGGAAGGAGAGGGAGAGGGCGGTAAGAAATCTGTTGAAGACTTGCAAAGGTGATTTTTTTTTCTTAATCATTTTGTTATCGCGATAACCCCCGGTCTTTAGTCATCCAACCTCACACTTCAATTGCGCCTCTTCTTTTCTTTTCTCTCCGGCCCTGCGCTCAAAGATCCTTTGGGACCAGAACGAAAATTGGGTGATGATCGCATTGAGATGTATTTGCGCAAATATTTGAAACCTCATCTGGTCGAATTGCATTCCGCTTGAGTTTCTTTATTCTACCAGCATTTCCCGCCGCATGATGGCATCCTCACAAGCTTCTCCGGAGGTCTTGAACCTGGTAGCTCTCATCAAGACGCTTACAAACCCTCAGTTGAAGGATCTCTTGCGCAATGAAGGTCTAGCGGTATCAGGAGTAAAAGCATCGTTGCAGATGCGGATTATTGATTGTTCGTCTCCTACTCTACGTCCCCTCCCTCGCCTCACTTTCACCCTCCGCTCTCCGCCCTCCATATCATCCTCCGCTCGTCTTCGTTCCTGACCTCCGAATATCCTTTCTTTTTTTTTTATTTCTACAGAGAGATTCTGACCTTTATGATTCAATCAGATCTTGAAAGACTTGCCAACTCCGATGGGAATGGTATGCGTTATGATGCGCTGAAGCGACGCGTTTATCAATCGGCAATACCCGGCACAATGTCATTCCAATCCAACACTGGGTTTCAATCTTCACACCCGTCGCATTCGTCTCCAGTACATTCGCGGCCTATGCCACCCAACGGCTCAATGGCTCCAAGCTCGCAGACTCATCGTGAGTCCGAATCAAATATAACGATGTCGCGAGTTGCGCGGTAGCTGACTGGTTGCTAGCTTCTATTATATTCAAGGACAGTCCTTTCTTTACTGTCCTATCAGCCCTTACTCCGGTGGTAGAATGTAAAAGTGAGTGTTCGCGTCCCTCGAATTCATTTCAGCACGTGAGTTCTAATATTGACAGTTCGCGAGCAAACACGAGACAGCGTAGAAATGAGAGTTAACCTCTCTTCATCTACTGCGGCAGACTTGCAAGCAGATCCTACTCTGCGAGTGATGGTTTACTGTGCAGCTGATTCTGGATTGAAGCAGTTCACCAAATCTGATATTGCATTTCCACATCAAGTGGAGTTAAAGGCAAATCTAGACGAAGTCAAAGCAAATCTTCGAGGGCTGAAGAATAAACCAGGCACGACTCAGCCAGCAGACATCACGAATTATCTACGCAAGAAAGCGAATTACACAAATAACATTATCATGACTTATGCATTAACGCAAAAGGTGGGACTGATAGCGTCCAATCTGTTCATGGTTCATGACGATAATATTGACTGATATCCATTGGAACAGAAATTCTACGCACTGGTCAACCTTGTCCGGCTACATCCAGTGGAGGACCTTGTGAGTCAACTACAAACAAGAAAAATCATTTCGAAGGAGCAGGTCATTCGAGAAAGTAAGAACCAACTATCTATTTTTGGCATGACGAAAAAAAAAATTGGGTTCTAAAATGCGTCTTCGTCAGTGAAAAACCGTACTCAAGATACAGACATTGTTGCAACTTCAAGTGTGATGTCTTTGAAGTGTCCACTATCAACCTTACGAATTCAGGTTCCTTGTCGCTCGATTGTCTGCACGCATAACCAATGTTTCGATGCGTCTTCATTTCTGGAGTTACAGAAGCAAGCCCCTACTTGGACGTGTCCAGTATGCGGCAAGTCTACGAGCTTTGAATCTCTTCAAATTGATCAGTGAGAAAATCTTCTTTCCCGTAATTTCTACTGATTGAATAGAACTGACTTATAAAAATCTAGATATGTCGACGAAATTCTACAATCAACTTCTTCAGAAGTAGATCAGGTTGTTGTGGAACCAAGTGGAGATTGGTCCAACCCAAACGATGCAGATACCCCAAAACCAGGCAGAGTAACGCCGACATCAAATGATGACGATGATGATGATTTGATCGAAATCAGTCAGCCGGGTTTCCCTACGCCTAGCGTTAAACAGGAACCTGTATCATCTACCATTATGTTAGAGCGAACTCCCGCACAATCTCAATCCCGCGAAGCATCAACACCATCCTCTGCAATCCGTCACTCGAGCAAGAAACGTCCAATTGTTGAAATTGATTTAACAGGAAGTGATGATGATGATGACGAGTCCCCCATGCCTCCAATAAAGAGACCAGCTCATAGCTTCGGGTTTCGGGGACTATCTTTACCAGAATCCGGATCATCATTACCACCATAGTCATGAATTGGATTCCGGGTAGAAAGCTTTGAATGCTCTTTTCAGCGGTATCTTTTTTGGTTTTATCTTTCTTTTCTCATCGTATGCATCGCGCTGTGGTGTTCTGGCGTGACCATGATTGCATTCGGGTATTTTTTGGACGAACAATGATCATTATAATTTTTAAATTCACTCATGCACATTTTATATCAAATAAGCCCTCCCATCTCAGTAATTTTAAATCTCAAATATAATATACTTCCTTGTTAGTTATTATGTCCATATGTGAATGTGTATATAATAGTTGCCTAAGGCCACAACCCAGAAAGCGGACAACTTCCTCTTGGCAAAACAACTTACCCTCCAACCCCCCATTCAATTCAATTCAAACCCCAAACCTCCGCAATGTCCTTTGATGCATCCGCCTCATTAACGGTCTCCGATCCTAATGCTCGAGCCCTCAGTTCATCATGTTTCGACTTCCTCCTCATAGAATTGGTTCCCATGGCCGAACGTATCGCCAAGGACCTTGCAACAGATGAGACAGAACCGGATGATGAGGAGGTTAGGGAATCTACGTACTTTCGTCTGGATACTTTGGGATATCGTGTTGGTCAGGGGTTAGCGGAAAGGTGAGAATTTCGCTGTGTGCTGTTGGTGGGGGAGGGTGTTGTCGCGATAATGTTGTGATTTACTCTCTGCTCCGCTTGCTACTGCTACTGCTACTATTACCGCTACTGCATTTGGGAAAGAGGTTATTCTAATGACTTTGGTGATAGGTTCTCGCGGGATCGACCTCGTTTCACCGATAATCTCGACGTAATCAAGTTTCTTTGTAAGGATTTGTGGACGGTTTTATTCAGGAAACAGATTGATAATTTGAAAACGAATCACCGGGTACGTTCGTTTTGCTCGGAATGCGAGAAAGTCATGTCGAATTGCTAGAAACATTCATACTATACTCTACAAGTCGGTGGATCTATTGCTAATGATTATTCTTCTGGACAGGGTGTATATGTATTGACGGATAGTTCGTTTCGACCATTTGCGAGGATGAGCATGGCTGTTCGTGCGGATGCGGTTTCAATGGCACAAGCGGTAGGTATTTATATTTTTTGAGCCTGTTCTTTCTATTGTCAGGGAGCGCGGCTGGAAATGGATGTTGGCTAATTGGTACTTTCCAGTATTTGTGGTTCCCTTGTGGTATAATTCGGGGTGCGTTGGCGAATCTTGGAATTAATACGACTGTTCAAGCAGAGACGTCTGAGTTACCCGGGGCGACGTTTCAAATTAAAACTGTTCAGGCTCGGCCTTGAATTCTTATGATTTTGTCGGGCTGGCCTGGACTTTTACAAGGCGATATTATGCGTTGCTGTCACTATTGATGGACTTTCCAGCTGGACTGGTGAAGATCACACTTTTAACGTCTCGTGATTTATGCCGAGGGCGTTTTACGTTTATGAAAGGAAAATATTGAAGCTACGCATTCAGGCTGGGACAGGTAGATCTTAATTTCTTTGCATGCATGATTGCCGCTATCTTGAATACCCATAAAATACTAGAAGGAATCTTTCCCCTGTCATATCGCTCCGTCGTTCATAATCTCATGATGTCACGCTTAAAGCCTATCTTTCAAGGAGTACCATTGTTAGCAAGGTTCTGCCACTTTATGAAATGATCGAGAGGTGTGAATCAGTTGGCAAACGCAAATGAAGCAATCACCAATGTGTCGGACAGGGAAAGGTGGAGGCAGAAATGGATGGGTGGTATTACTTTTGAGGGGGGTTCTTAACGAACTCAACACCCTTCTCGATGTTGCCCTTAAGGCCCTTGATGCAAGCCTCCAGGAGAGTCTTCTCCTGGTCGGTGATACCGTCGAGGATGTTACGGGCCTTCTCGGCACCGTTGGGCTATAAGAAAATAGTTGTCAGCGTATTGTACGAGGATTCAAATTTCGCCATGGATCACTTACGCCAAGCTCGACGGGAGTAGAGAAGAACTCGACACCGGTGGCCTTGACGATCTCATCACCGCCAGTCACACCGGGCAGGTAAACGAAAGTGGGCTCGACGATGTTCTTCTCGCCCTTGGCGGCCTTGATAACAGCCTCGGCGAATCTAATTCGAGTGAGCAATGGAACTCTCGTGAGGGAACCTCCTCATGGATGGAAAGTATAGACTAACCTGAAACCGGCGAAAGCCATGGAGAGAGTAGCAGAGCCAGCACCGTCCTTGGCCTTGACAACCTCGTCACCGCCGAATTGAACACCTATAGGATAGAGTTAGATCATGTATCACAGTGACCTGCAGCAGAAAACGATAGAGAAACACTTACGGTTGACAAGAGCATCGTAGCGGTCAGCAGGGATCTGAAAACCGGGAGAGACCTTGCTGAACAGAGGAACAATGGTCTCGCCGGAGTGACCACCGATGACGGGGACGGTGGCCTTGGAGGGGTCTTGCAGACCGGAGAACTCCTGGGTGAAAGTCTCGGCACGAACGACGTCAAGGGTGGTGACACCGAACAGACGCTTGGGGTCGAAAACACCGGCGTTCTTGAGGACCTCGGCGGCAATGGGGACGGTGGAGTTGACGGGGTTGGAGATGACCAGGACGAAAGCCTTGGGGCTATACTGGGCGATACCCTGAACGAGATCGCGGACAATGCCGGCGTTGATCTTGAAGAGGTCATCACGGGTCATACCGGGCTTGCCTATTCATGGGTCAGTTGGGAGGAAGCTCCAATTGTGTCATTTCTGGATTTGTACTTACGGGGAATACCGGCGGGGATGACAACAACATCAGCACCGGTCAGGGCGTTCTTGAGACCATCATCCTTGGGCAGGAAGCCGGAGATTTTCTAATAGAGAAAAGAGAGTATTAATTTGGTTGTTCGAATGCCCTGTTTACAACGTTGATTCGGGGAAAATCGTATAGGATCACATACGGCAACGGAGGAGATGTGAGAGAGATCGGCAGCGACACCGGGAGTGTTGACAACATCGTACAGGGCAAGCTCGTCAACGAGGGGAGAGGCCTTCAGCAGAAGCGAAAGGGGCTTTTTTTTTAAAAAAAAAATGATTAGTTTCTGGTTTGACCGTGAAGAATGAGGATGGAGGATAGCTTACCTGGCCAATACCGCCAGAAGCTCCGAGAACAACTGAGGGGTAAATTATAGATTAGACAAGATCAATTAACCAAAGAGGAACAGAGATTGAACATACCAGCCTTGACCATGATGAAGAATTAAGAAGAAGGATATATTAGAAGGGTGGAGTCAAAAGAGATGATGATTGGAATGGAGAAGAGGAGAAGATGGGGGGAGAAGGAGAATATAAAAGAAGAAGAGGAGGGGCTGCCCCTCATCCCCGGAGTTACCAGTACAGTATGTACATATGTATACAGTACGGACATCCACTTAGAATGCTGCAATTTGTTGAGTGGTCCACCTGGTTATTTACTGTTACACCGAAGTGCCTGATACGTTTGTATTCGGTCTATTAATTAACTAATTAGTTTATTTGTACCATACAGTCTATCCATATTGGGCAAATATCAATTGCCGAGATTTGAATCCATCTAGGATCAACTTGGATCAACCTTGGATAAACATGATTGAACTACCCAGAACTACCTAGGCTATACTGAAATGTTCCTGAGAATTACCGTTCCGACCATTTCTCGCGTTCGCTTGTGATTCTCCGGTGACTCCATTTCTTCCCGGGAAAAGGCGGGACTTTCGACTGTTCCAAGCTTGTCGGGTCCGCGGTAAACGACATCATTCAGTACTCCTACGTAGTACATAGTACATAGTACTAGCTAGTTAATCATGGTTACGGAGTACTCCGTAGTGAAGATTGACGTACATATTCACACTGCTTGTCTCCACTACAGTATATACTCCATACATACTACATTTATAATTCCCGAGCTCGGCCCGACTTTCGGCTGGATCTACTTCATCCATCTCGGAATATATAGTTACGTAGTATCCATACTATGGTTAGCAGGATGATTACTTTGCCGGAATATGAATACACGGGGAATCACGATGAGAGAGTTATGAGGTTTCTTTGGATTGAAATATTCCTTTCCCTTTTTTATCCTCCTCTCTGTTCCTCTCCCTAAAACAAAGATCGGAGTGATGGGTTTCGTGATGACCCATTTCCACGGGGGATCTCTCAACTGTTGCTAAATTACACACAGTAAGGGGCCTCCGGTCCTTATCCAGTAAAGACCTGGCTTTGTATCAAATCCAAGTCTTCATATTCCGCCTTGATCATCATATATTTGAGAGGATACATTTACTCCTGGGCCTTCTCAGCCTGGCGGGCCTTAGCACCACGGGGCTTCTGGGCGGGGGTATCCTTCTTGGCCTTCTGGGAGCGACGGACGGCGCTGACACGGGCAACGGCCTCCTCGCGGAGGTCAGCACGGTAGCCGTTCTGGGCAGTCTTGTCGGCAACACCCTTGTAGACCCTAGAGTTGGAGGGGAGTCAGTTAGCATGCCATACATTCATTCCTCTTGCTTGTGAAATGTCCATTTGCAATTCCCAGATGTCTTGACATCATCAAGTGCAAGTGCTAATGGATCTTCGGATAAGGATAGCCTTACTTGCGAGTGGCAGTGTTGGGACCGTAGTTGACGGTGACGAAGTTCTTGCCGGGCTGGTTGGGGTTGCTGGGCTTCTTGGTGGTCACGGAGACACCACCGTTCTCAGTAGCCTGGACACCGATGGCCTAAAGGTGCGAAATTGGAGTTAGAATATCGATCGTGAAGGTGAATTGGCCGTTGTTTCTTGTTGCTGGAATCAAGCGCGATAAATGGGAAGAGGGTTATCGAATATGTACCTTGGTGTTGGCGTAACCGGCATACTATAGATTCCGCAATTGTTAGCTAACCATTCCATATATACATAGTAGACCATCTCGGTTCTCCAATTGATCGAATCCTCTTGCGAATTTCATCATACCTTGAAAGAGTGCTTGTTAACCAGGTTCAGGGGGTCCCGGGAGAACTGGGAGCCACCACCGGTGTTACGGCGAACCAGAAAAGAGTTCTGGTTACCTATTTATTCCATATAGTCAGTCGAGCTGAATTCCATCTTCCTTTTTTTTTTTGCCATCTTTCCATTATATCGTGCATCGACGGGGAGGAATTAAAGGACATGGCGAAACGTACGGGTGATCTGCCAGACCAGGTCGTTGGAGACGTTTGTTTGAGCGGCCATTGTGACGGTATATTAGACTGGAATCGGAGGGATTACAGAGGGGATTCTCGATCTCGAATCGGCGCTGAGTGAAGTTCCTCAAAGTGTGCATTCTCGCTAAGCAGGCCGCTTTAGGAATAGCCTGTCAATGCCTAACCCGTCAGGTGTCTATATCAAGGTCTTGGCGCGCGTCTGTAAACGTCGAAGCAGGCAGACGCCCAGCTCTGCTTTGCTCTGTCTTTGCCTTTTGCCTTTGTCGGCGTAAAGTGGGCGACAATCACTCTTTTGATATTTTCATAATCGCGGGGAGGACTATTTCAGGATGACTTACACTCTATTCTATGCGCTTTTGTTCTCGGTCCTACTAGCTGGGACAGGTACGTTCAGATCAGATCCCCCTCACGTCTACTCCCCCGGATTTCCCGGAACGGCAAGCTGATTGAAAGATTTAGCGCTATACCTCACCCGATCACGATGGATGCCTTTATTACCAGTACCAGACTATATCTATGATCGTCTTCCGTCGAGTTTCACCGGCGATTTAGAAGCGGGATTGAGCTCGTCGCAGTTTGATATTGCGGCCAATGTTGCGGATGGTGATACCCGAGCTGGTCTGGATCAAAGAGCAAAGCAACAAATAAGAAAAATTATGAAGAATAGAGGGGTCGACTTTGATGAGGCAAGACGCGTTTATACCGAACAGCGATTCGCCAGGAATAATATCGGGCCTGATGGTCGTCCTCGAGACCCGAAATTCGTCTCGTTTTCTTAAGCGCATTCATTCCCTTAGCAACTACGCTCTCTTTTTATTTTCTTTCTACTTCTTTTCTTTTCTTTCATCATGTTGCACTTTAAATGTGTTGCTCGACTATCATTATCTCCTCTTTCTCTCTTTCTTTTGCCTAAGTACATACCTCCGGTCTATCCGTAGGATTCTCTCAGTTCTCTTGATCGAATTGGAGCCGTTATGCAATATATACATGCTGAGTATTAAGTTGACTCTTCGTGATTAGGTGGTATTGAGCTTACACTTTCCTTTGCACGTAATTGGTTTGGTTCATTAAAGCTCATTTTGCTTGCGAGGTAATCTAGTGAAATGAAATATACCCCAATAATCTCCTTGTATCGAACCCGTTTCTTCAGATAGAAGTTCGGCATGCTTTCACTAGATCGAACAAAGCTAGTCGTAAATCCGCCATGTCCTTTCCTTCTTCCCTAGATTGAAGGAGCGCGAATGGGTCGTGGCAATATGGTATCGTATCAGGTGATCTTTCTTATTTGGAACAACCCCGGAAGCGAATCACCATAGGTCCAACTGATAGGTGAGAATTATGAGAGGTTCAGAGTCGACAAAAATAGTTGGCAGTTATCACGAAACTCATCGACCATTGCCATAGCCCGGCTGCTGGAAACCAGGAGGCAACGGAGGAGGTGCACCTCCTGCACCTCCCGGAGGACCAAACCCAGGCGGCGGCGCAAATCCGGGTGGTGGTTGGGGTGCACCGTTATACCCAGGAGGTACAAAGGCCTGGGGGCCTCCGTATCCCACTTGAGATGGTGGTGGTCGAGCTGGTAATCCAGGCGGAGGAGTAGCAAGAGAGGAAGCCCCGGGAGGAGGAGGTCGCATTTGTTGGGGAGGAGGTACATTTTGGTAACCCAATGGTGGCATACCTCTGCCTGCTCCCAAATCGGGAGTCTGTGGTCCTGTACTCACAGGCCTTGAGCTATCGCCATTGGGAATTCCTGCAGGTGTAGCTGGGGGAACGACGATCTGCTGAGTGGGAAGTTGAACATTATGTTTCCGAGCCTGTGCTGCTAATGTTCGCTCGGCCTCATCACCGTGTCTCTCTCCCTTGCCATCCTTCTTGTAAGCATATTGCACCGAAACTTGTTTGTTCATCAGATATTGACTATTCATGTTGTTGATTGCGGAGTCGGAAGATTCGAAATCGGCAAATGAAACGAAGCCATAACCCTTCGAAAGATTATTGTCATCGCGAGCAATCTGTAAAAAAAAAAAAACAAAAGCGGGTTAGTTCAACTTCGGATCGGATGATCGATTTCTGGTTGAAGAAAGAAATATGTGTGTACTTACCTTAGGAAGATTAACCAGGTTTCCAAATCGACTGAAGGTGTCATAGAGAATCTGTTCAGAGACCATTGGGTCCAGATTTCCAACGAAGAGCTCTGCGCCAATTTCCACGGACTTCTGTTTGTCTGCCGAGGCCTTGTTCACGCGAATTGGTTTCCCAAATAGACGGATACCATTCATAATTCTTGATGCGTATTCTGCATCTTCCTCACTGATGAACTCCACAAACCCATATCCTTGGTGCGATTGTGTCACTCGGTCTTTCGGAAGGTGAACGTTCACGATGCGCCCAGCCTGTAACATGAGCTCCCATACTAGACTGTCCGAAGCCCGTTCGTCCAAGTTTCCAATGTATACTGTCGCCTCCTTGTCTTGCTCCCTGTATCTCTATTAGCTCCTTATTCGCTGGCTTTTGACCAGAGGAAGGGGGAGAGAGGGAAATGTGGTTTCGTACCAATGCCTTGCGCCAGACATGATGCCGACGAGGCTACCGCTAGTTATTCGTATGAAATAAAATGGTAACTAGCCTATCTTCTAGTTTCCTAGACCGAGACAGGTGTGAACTGGTTGTTCGTTGAAGATTGCGTAGGGTTGAAGCGGGATGGTGTAGAAGCTGAGAGAGAGCTTTGATCATGGGGTTTTCCGACTGCCGAAAACTTTTGACCTTCCCGCTTTCCCGCAACATCTTCTTCTCTTCCATCTACCATCTCGACCTTTACCACCTCATCTATCTCAACGAATTCATTTTCGTTGATTTCCATCGTCTTATCTTCACATATCCGTCATAATGGTTCAATTCTCCGAAGAGACTAAGGTTAGTCTATTCCGTCGAGGTTTCGCGCGAAGGCTTGTTCATGGTGACTAACTCATATCTGTTCGTCATCAGGAACGTGTTTCCAAGGTTATTGATATTTCGCGTGTCGCCATTCACTAGTGAGACTCACTATAATAGTATATTCCTCATTGAATATGCGACTCAACTAACACGCTTCCAACTTCAGCGGTTACCTGCCTCTCATTGTCTATCTGGGTATGTTTGAAACGTGTTCGAGAATACACTCACCACTTTGGCGTCTCTATCCTTTCGTCGCATTATCTGACTGTTTATAATCACAGGCTACTCTTACAGCGAACCCAAGCCCTCCCTGTTCAAGTATGTCCGATTCCACGCGAACGAGCCCGGATCTTTCCCTCCTTTCCCCTCGATTTATTCCGCGGCGCCACCTTCTAACATCAACCAGGCTTTTCTCTCCTCTGGCTTAAATTTGAGAAACACATCTATAACCAAATGGATTCAATATTGAAAGAGACAACGCATGCCTTAGGAAGAGGCTTCATTCCCCCGGATGTGACCGATCTGGGGGGGTTATCTTTGGAGAGATATTGCAGTAATTTGAGTACTGCGGAGGTTGGGCTAAGGATATGAAAATTTAACCCTACCGCTTGTATTTTTAAAATCAATTGATTGTAATCTTTTGTCATACCAAATACTTTCTGCTCGATCTACGCGGTCTTGTCAATGACCATTCGCACTTCTGGCGTACTCCGCATCAAGCCGCATGTAATCCGCGACTAAGCTAGATTCTTCTCTATTCTGCTTTAATCAATATTTACATGATAATCTTCCTCATATCTTCCTTACATCCTCTTGTAGCGTAATCATTCTTAGATTGACTGCCAGTCCTCGACTAAACGCGCTTGGACTGTCGCTACTCCGTCATCTCCGAACCGCCGGACCGCCTGGCAAAAACGGACGACCTCCGCAAGACATTCTTTCATAACTTACGAATATACCCGCACACTCTTTAATTGACGACACGCTGCAGTCGAGAAGGGAAGTTCATGACTGGTCAGAATGGATTATCTTCATCTGTTGTGGAGACCATAGCAGGATTCACAGCAGGGATAGCTTCAACTCTTTCTCTTCACCCACTGGATTTGGTTAAGACGAGGCTTCAGGGTATGTCTAAGAACTTCCTTCTCCACACTTTAATAAGATAGTCCAGCTCTGATATTGGTATGATATCCAGTTGATCGATCTTCGTCTTCACGTCTTGGTAGTTCACTGCGTATCATCCGTCATATTGCGCGTAATGAGGGTGGTATAGCCGCGTTTTACCGGGGGTTGGGACCGAATCTCGTCGGGAATTCCACTAGTTGGGGCTTATATTTCCTGTGTTACGGGAGTTTCAAGGATTTATTTGGCAGATACAGATCTCGAGAGGGATCTCCCCTAACGTCCTCGGACTATTTTCTAGCATCGGGAGCCGCAGGTATGTTTCTTTTGGTTTCTTCAATGGAGATATCTATATTTCAAATCTAGTGCTGACCTCCATCATTACACTTAGGAGCTGTAACATCCATCCTTACAAACCCAATATGGGTGATCAAAACCCGGATGTTATCCACTGGCTCCAAGGTTCCTGGGGCATACACTTCCCTTTCGTCTGGAGCAAAGCAGATTTATCAGACTGAGGGTATCCCGGGATTCTATCGAGGACTTGTACCTGCTCTTTTCGGGGTCAGCCATGGTGCCCTTCAATTTATGGCGTATGAACGGTTGAAAATATTCAGATCCAGTTCGATGCATCATGACCATGTGGAGAGAACTGATAAGGCCGGTCTTGGACGACGACTTGGAAATGTGGACTTCTTTGTCATCTCTAGTCTGTCAAAGGTTTTTGCTGGCTGTGCTACATACCCTTATCAAGTGGTTAGATCACGTTTACAGACGTATGAGGCTCACTTATTGTACCGTGGTGCAACTGATGCCATCGTGCAGATCTGGTCTCGGGAGGGTTTAGCAGGATTCTATAAAGGTCTGGGCCCGAACTTGTTTCGAGTATTGCCTAGTACATGGGTGACATTTCTAGTATATGAAAATATGAAGCTATTCTTAAGTTGAATATAATAAGTTGGTCTGACCGGGTTCCCATTGCTATGTAAATGATACCTTTCCCCCGAGACCACGGTGTTCAACACTTCCGGCGCATAATAGCTTTGGGTCCAGGAAGAGGAGCAGTGATAAATATCATACGCTGAAGTTGATAAGTCTTCGTATCCGGTGTATATTCTCCGACTCGATAGAGGGCTCCGTTTAGATTTTAAAGAATCTCAACAGGGACATCAATATGCTTATCCCGGATATAATCCAAAAAGCCCTTTCCGAACCCATCCAGGCGGCTTGAGCTGCTCACTCCCCTGCCTAAAATCCCATAAATAACGAAATGAACTGCGTTGATATGAACGAACTCAACACGCTCGATGAAAAAGCTATCATGCCAATCTTCCCCAATCAGTTGCCGCATTCGATCCTTGGTCATGTAGCTTCGTAACCAGGGCCAATGGCGATGGTCTTTCGGGAAAAGTCCAACGTTCAGATTTCCTCCTTTGTCGCCTGATCGACCGAGGACCATATCCCCCATTTTCATCCTTTTAGTTTCGCATGTGTATATTTTGGGACTTGGGGGATCATAGGAATCACGGGTGTCAAGCTCCTCGTAAGAGGGTGGATGTCCTGTCTTGAAAGTTGTAATTTTGTCTGGTCTGTCAATAAAGTTGATAGTCTCATTTATATCCGATTGATTGACTATGGCCGGATAATAGGCGAGAAAAGGTCGAGGGATCGCGGTTCTCATATCCAACGAAGCGTGGAAACCTTTGTTAGAAGCACATTGTTAGGTCTTGTGTACTTTCTCAATGACGAGATAAAAAATGCAGGGGAGCTTGCATATACCGGAGAAATGCTTCAGGGAGACATTGCCCATTGCTTTTGCTACTGCAATGACGCTTTTCTGGTTTCGAGAAGTCATGTAAACCCGTAAATAGGTCGTACTGTCCCGTTGAGAAGATGGGTTTTCAGCGGGCACTCCAATCCTACTTCCGTGTTAGAATTGTCCTAGTTTTTCACCGAGCCGTTTGGGACATACCGCTGAAACTCCAACGATTCTAGGTCATCCATGGCTTCTTTTGGAATGAAGTGACGAAGTTGCATTTCTAACAGATCCCATTTCTTCGAGGTAGCGTATCCGGTTGCATTGAGAAGAAGCTGTGCTTCATAACCCCCTTTATAAAAGACAGCACACTTTGTTGTTGGTGGCGGTGGTGATCCCCGGACGCCATATACGAATACACTGTGGGTTTAACAACGGTCAGTCCAGGTGAAGAAGCTCAGTGAAATTCCAGGGTTAGCCTTCCTTCGGCTTACATACCGATCTTCTCCAATATCTTCAATCTCTATGTTAGAAATGTGGGCACTGACATCACTATTGAGATATGTGTTTCCTTGTAGCTCATACAGAAATTGACATCGAACTGTATCGCCGTTGATGAACCCATCTGTAGTGGGATGCTTCGATATCACACATGTGCCATCCGCACCGATTTCAGCGATTGGGAATCCCGGCTCAACAAGTCTTTCCAAATCATAGTTATCGAAGTCAGCAAAGTTGCCACCAGTCACGTAAGCTGAACATTCAATAAGATGACCGGCGATCAAAGATCCAGCAAGCTTGTCATAATCCGTTTCGCACCAGTCATGCCAGAACCAAGCGGCTGCAATAACGGGACTGGCGTCAGCAACCCGACCACAAATGATAATATCAGCACCTCGTCGTAAGCCCTCAACTATCCCTCGAGCCCCAAGATATGCGTGTGCCGAGACCATTGGAACTGGTTCGCGGTCATTGTTGAGAAACGCATATGTAAGCTCCGGTGGAACTATGGAAGTATTGCCAGAGTCTAAATAGCGCAATTCATCTTTTGTAATTGGCATATTGGGACCAACAACTGAGAAAAAATCATCACCTAACAAATATGCAATGCGAAGGTTGAGGTTCTTCTCTAATACCTAGCCAAACCAGAAGGCCGGTCAATAAAGGTTTTGGTGGATATTGATCGAGTAGAGAACTCTTTACTAACCAAAGCTTCTACCCTCAAAGCAAGCGCTTTAGGATCCAGGGCACCCCCATTAATTACCACTCGAATGCCCTTTTTAGCAATCACATCGATTGTCTGCTGAAGACCGTCCCAGGCTGTAGGCTCATATCCAGGATGTTTCCCGTCTCTCCACGCCTGTGCATTATTTGCCAGGTTCACCTCTGAAATTTCGTTTATCAATTCCCGGCCCGCGATATCTGAAAATGATAAATTTGAGTTACCTACCAGCAAGATAATCACCAGTAATGAAATCAACATCGCCCAATGTTGCCTGGCGGTACATTTCCAACGCTGGGTCTCCTATTTCATGTTCCACAAGGTTCAGTACGTTTTTTGAAGACAACGAAATATGAAATATCAACCACAAATACTTACCATGGTAGCCAGAGCAGTTCGCTACTTTCACGGGTCGTTTTTCAGTGGTATTCGACATTTTTAATGAAGAAAGTGTGGGTGTGGGTAATAAGGCATCAAGTAACGTCAAAATGAGTATCCCAATCTGAATTGGAATGATTTCCTCGGAATATACGTGGACAAGGTATTAAACTAATTTTATGAATACTCATACCTTTATGAATTCCCCGCTCCTCGTCTCCCGGGAAGAAGCTTCGTGTACAGAGCTCCGTGGGCCGAGGACCACGCACTCCCTGCGGGGTCCAACAACCATCTTACGTCTCTGCTACCGGGCTCTCCCATAGTGTTTACCATTCATAGGTACTGATTGGAAGACGTAGGTGGTTCCCACCAAACTTTGGAGACGCCGGGCTGATTTGCCCGCGGCCCACGGGGACTATAAACTCCATGGGCCGTGGGATCGACAACAGTAACGACCAATTATCCAAAGACTTTGCTCCGGGTGGATAAAAATTGAGGATTGTTTATTTAATTCCTTTCATATCTTCAATTGTCCGCTCTACTTCGCATCGCAGAATCCCATCAACCCTACCGTCCTACTTACGTCCGAGCTAGAGCATATCCACATATCGTACCACCATGGGGGTTCCCCACGAAACAATCCTCGGCACAGATGTTTATGGCCCCGGAACATTCATTGACAAAGAAGTACTTCCCGTGCCGGAAGATTCTAAGCGGGTTTTCGAATTCCTCGCGTCTCAGACGCCTGGTTTTACGCAGGACCAGGCTGCATGGGATACAGTTTGCTTTGAGGGACAGCCCAATCCCATAATTCCGGGCCCTATAAAGTCGGGAGTTACAGCCGCTGCTCTTCATGCTATGGCAGGTCTAGTTGGGAATGAGTTGTTAGAGCTTCGTGATGGAAATCCTGTGACGAACAGTAGTGTCACCGTGGATACTGACCACGCTGCGCTTTGGCTTGGATCCGTTTTCACGACGCATATTGATGGCATGGATCTCTCTGGGTGGTTAAAATCAGGCAAATTGAGTTCATTGTTCCCCAGAGACTATGAGCGAGGCGTCTTTCAGGGTATTGCAGGTCGAACCACGGCGATCTTTCAAACCAAAGATCCCAAGGTCTGGTACCAATTGCATGGCTCTTTGGATGCTGCGAAAACTCTCGAGTCCATGAGAATTGACTCTAGTGTTAAATTTGATAAGCCTCGGGAGTACTATGACTATATTCAGAAGCATATTCTCCAGTGGAGCCCAGATGAGCTTGAAATGCATAATGTGCGCCATGGTTTATGTGGAAGCATTTGCTACTCACCTGAAGGCTGGAGAAAGACTGAAATGGGGAAAACGCTGAATATGCATCCATTGGTCAGCTTTGAGGAGCAGAAATATGCTAAATCCACACCAGCTGTACCCCTCATCAAAAATCCATCAGATCGTCGGCCACTTGCTGGCATTAAAGTTCTGGAAATGGTTCGAATCATTGCTGGTCCTCAAATTGGTGTTACACTAGCCTCGTATGGAGCCGATGTTATTCGAGTGAACTGCAGCAGACTGGTAGATTTGAATGTAAGCCCCCTGGTGGCCATTCTTGGAAGGATAAGTTTATTGACAATCATTTTTGGCATAGGCCTTGCAACTGGTTTTGAACGCGGGTAAACGGACTATAGACCTTGACATCACCAAGCCAGAAGACATGGCTCGTATTTACGAGCTGCTTTCCGACGTTGACATTTTCATTCAAGGTTTCCGAATGGAATCCTTGAAAAGAAAAGGCCTTGGCCTACACGATCTGCTGGAAATAGCAGCCAAGAGAAACAAAGGGATAGTTTATGTGGACGAAAACGCATACGGACCGGATGGACCATTCCATGCCCGGCCTGGGTGGCAGCAGATCGGAGATGCTGCATCTGGAAGCTCCTATGTCATGGGCAGGTCGCAGGGATATGAAGAAGGAAAGAGTATACTTCCACCTCTTCCGGTCTCTGACATGGTTACAGGCCTTGTTGGCGCATTGGCAGCCATGATGGCGGTTCGTGATCGCGCCGTTAAAGGTGGGTCATACCATGTCACTAGCTCTCTCGTTGCTGCAGATTCAATATCGTTGGATGAGCGAGTGGGGTTGTATCCTATCAACGTTGTTGAAGATACTGCCATGCGTCTTTCCTTCCCAGACACTACTCCAGACCAATATGTTTCCGAGGTTCTTGTTTCAGTTGTGCAAGGATGGAAGAAGGCTCTTCCAGGGTATCTGGATGAAAATTCAAAACTGATGACAACATTTGAGGATGGATTCTGGGGCCGCCAAACCATCATGAAACCTGTTGCACGACTTGGCGAAGAAAAATCAACACCGATGTGGACCTCGCCTCCTGTGCCCCATTGCCATCATGATCGCTTATCAACTTGGATTTGAATATTTATTGTGACAATTAGCCACAGATAGTCTCTTCAATTTTCGCATCATTTATACTAGTGAATTATGGCATGGCGATAAACATATCATCCAAGTTCCAGAACGGCAGAAGCGAATATTGGCTATTGAATACCTCGGCATTTGTATCTATGAATTCCGCCCCGGTGGAGATATTTGAATCCGTAATGTCATCAGTCTGCTGCTGCTCTAGAGTGTTGATATCCTTGTCCATTCTTTCGTCGTTGGCTCCAGTTGTTGGGGATTTGGCCACATCGCCCTGTGATTTGGAGACCGCCCATTGAGCAGAACTCTCCAGGTCGGAGCAGATACTCAATATAAAGTCAACAAAAGTACCCGGCTCTTCGTATGAAACGTCCATAAGAAACTTTATGGCATCTTGGACCATGGAAAGGTCATGTTTGGAGTTTTGTCGGGCTGGGTGAGCATATATTTCGGACGACAATGCCACAGATGCTGTAGCAAAGAAATATACCACATTCCTTATTCACACGGCTTAGTAGATTATCTGAGAGTACTTGTGATTGAGGATCTTACCACTTGTAGTTAGATGCTAGCAAACGGACGTACGGAAGTAATGCAAGTGCGGATCGTGCAGAGTCGACAGCCCTCGAGCAGAGGGCTTCGACCTCTTTGTCAACTTCTTTTTGAGTCTCGTGTGATGTATCTTTAGAGGAGATAACCGAATAGGGTTGGCGGAGGCTTGCATAGCAGCAATGATATGCAAGATATAACCGAAGAAGATGTTCCCTGGAGCTTTCGGGCTCGGATGAGAATCTTATATCTGGTTGAAATATACCCGGGTTTGAGCTTCTCCAATGTAATATGGCTTCCTCGCACATTTTCGCCGACCTGAAGTTTACCTCGGTTGGCTTTTGTGTGGCAGCAACACTTTGGAGATGCCGATAGACAAGCCGTTGTATTTTTGCAAATTGAGCTAACTGGAGAAAGAAATTGAGTGGGGTCCCATCGATAGAAATAATACCTCGACCATCTAGAGGCAACTCGTCCGGTAGAGGTGTGTTATAATCCTCCATATCTTGAACAGGTGGGCGGCCGACCCGTAGAGATATATCAGCATCCAGGATAAACGATATCCAAAAGGTTCTCCGTCTTTCATCAATCTCTACAGACGTGAAGCCCGAGGTGGTATTGTGATGCAATCCAATGGAGTGGCACAAACGCATCGCCGATGCTGCCAGCATAAACAACCCTTGGGCGTTGGGCGTGCCTTGAAAATAAATGGCCAGTCCCAGCAATGCTTGTACGGCAGGAAGGTCAGCATTACGCAGGAAAAGCTCTACCAGCACATTCAATGCGTTTTTGATGTGTCCCATCGATCTCTGCCAATCATTATTTGCATTGGCTGATGCCTGCGCTCTTTCCTTGTAAGAAAAGGCCAATACAACATTTAATAATGCCCATGATGAAGGATTATCATCTGGGTTCCAGGAGAATTGTTTCTCTGCCAAATTTCTTATCGATGTTTCGCCAACTAAAGGGATAGTGTGGTTAAATATGGATAGAAACTCGGAGACCAGACTCAGCGTGGCCTCTTTCGATGGTAACGATTGAGTTGTGCGCTGTTCAAAGTCATCTCGGAGAATTCTGGGAATCCAGTTTGTCAGTGGCCACCGGCCAGCACCTCGCCTCACTGTATTATGCCAGCCCAAGTCTGCCTTTCCTCCCATCGAGCTTTTGGACACTTGAGCACCATGCATGCAGAACCCGGAAGATGCCCCTTCACGATCTAGTCAGTTCTTGTATACCAGAGAAAGAAAATGAACCCACCGAAGAAACGCATCTTGCCATCCTGTGCTCGAAGGACACAGGATGGTTGATCAGATGTCTCCAGATCAGCTCGAGAGCTCTCATCATCCGGTGACGAAACATTTATCGACAAAATCTCTTCTCTCTCGCTCCCAGGTTCGGAGTGGTTAGGCACCGGATTAAGAGTCCTAGCGGCAGATGCTTGGTGAGTTTTTGAGGCTTGATTACTTTGCTCCAACGAGGCCTCAGATCGGTTCAGTCTTCGCATTTCATCGTCCATGTGTTTCACGCGCTGCTCCAGTTCATCTACATATGCCCTATAAGATCTCAAGTTAGTTCTGCTCTGTGAAAGATTACCGAAAAAGAAGAGCGGAAGAGTCCAGGGAATTTTTTACCTAGTAAATCGTCTTGGTTGTTTCTCTGTATCCTCAAATCTGCATGGGAGCTTAAAAATGATACATGACGAACAAATTGGTCTTTTACCATCACATTTGACTTTTTTTCGTCGACATGTATTACAAGCCTACATGAAAATAAGTACAATACACGCGGGCTCTACTCTAGTTGGTTCGACTAACCTTAGCTCGGTGTATTTTCTTCACACGCGATTGTTGTCTTTCCATGCCTGGATATTTTCGATGAAAGTGACGTCGTTAGAGCGGAGCGTCAATGATACAAACAATATCAGTCTAATCCTTTCTTGTGCTGACTCGTCCAATGCAGGCAGCCTCGCTTTTTGAGATGGACAAAAGACAAAATGGAACGAGATTATGGTTATCGAAAATCGAAAAGGCGGAGTGAACCCAGATCAGCTAACTCCATCCGCCAGTCGCCGCAAATTTATATGAGGATCTGCTGTTCTATTAGTCATCAGGCTCAACACCCCGAGGATCACAGTATAAGGAAGACCAAAATGTAATATATATAACCTAATCCAGACCATCAGATTGAAATAATCTGCTTTTCAGATCCCGGAATAACAGAACAGTGCCTGGCATGGAAAGCCTCATTGTGAATTTCAGAGTATCAGGGCAAGATTTGGGGAAATTTTCGAATTGTATTGGATTCTGGAACAGGGGCTCTCCAATCCAGAATGGATTTTTATCAAGAGTCAACAGGCTTCAGAAATCTCGTAGAATTCTGCGTCCAGCTCAAATGAACTAAATGTATTAAATCCAAATAGTATCAAAGGTGGCGGAAGAATCCTCCAAATGTGTTTAATCACGATGAGGGAACCTTCTGAGGCGGCAACTTCATTCTTCCGACAGAACAACTCACGGACTCATTCATCATTAGGTTGAGTCTCCATAACACCATGCAGGATCAAATGCTAGCCAGGATTATATAGATAATTGATGAATCGGGCTTAATCGGCCAAGACTCTGTCAAACATCCACTCCCCCCGATCAAGGCTTATAACTACAAGGGTATGGATGATTTTTGTCAGATCGTGTCTTGCCATACAACCGGCCTTTATGCCTCTATGGGATTCTCAAACTCGCAAAAGGGGTATTTTCAAAGGGTGAATGGTATTGATGATGGTGATGGTGATATACTTCTAGATTCCCACGAAAGAAGTACTAGTAGTCGTCCCTGCCAGCACAGTCAGTCTTTAAACAGCAGTAGCTGTCACAATATCCCGGATGATACACAACACAACAGTCAATGGCCCCAGTACGAAGAGGGTATTCAACACATTCTTTTTGTTATTGATAATCATTCTTTCAAAAAAAAAAAAAAAAAAAAACTTTTTTTAAAAATTAAAAAATACTTTATAAAAAAAAAAAAGATCTACTTCGATAGGATCTTATTTCAATATAAGAAATAGAAATAGAAACAAAAATGATATACACAAAAAAAAATTTAGAAACAGAA
>Ga0102593_1001133_pt1 | contig 29181 bp, 29 predicted proteins | sample AraplaCol_mMS_r2_2_FD_76862 | JGI IMG/M metagenome (GOLD analysis project Ga0102593, IMG submission 76862) | Arabidopsis root microbial communities from North Carolina, USA - plate scrape MF_Col_mMS_r2 (SPADES assembly) (version 2) | ecosystem: Host-associated > Plants > Roots > Endosphere...
TTGGCGATCTTCGCGGTCGTCGTCGTCTTACCGGAGCCCTGCAGACCGACCATCATGATGACGACGGGGGCGGCCGCATGCAGGTCGACGCCGACGCCTTCGCCGCCGAGCATCTCGATCAGCTCGTCATGGACGATCTTGACGACCATCTGGCCGGGCTTGATCGACTTCAGGATCTCGGCGCCGACGGCCTTTTCGCGGACGCGATCGGTAAAGGAGCGCACGACATCGAGCGCCACGTCAGCCTCCAGAAGCGCGCGGCGAACCTCGCGCAGCGCTGCGGAAACATCGCTTTCCGAAAGCGCGCCACGGCCTGTCAGTCCATTCAGAATGGATCCAAGACGGTCCTGGAGGTTCTCAAACATCGGCTCTTCCTTGTGATTTCCTGAAGACGGAAACCTTGTGCTTTTCCTTGACGAAAACAAGACGCATAGCCAAAAAGCACCCGAGGGCGCATCGCGCTGTCGGGTGTGGACCTCCGGGATCTCTTTATACCTCTACGGGTCCCGGTCGGTGGCTCGAGTCTTGAAGCTCGTCGCAGATTGAGCGGCGGTAAACAGGAAAACGGACCGCGAGTCAAGGGAACGCCGAGAAAAGACGGCGTTTCGACCTTTCAAAAGCGCGCGCCCGATCCCAGATCTGCTTTCCCTGCAACGGAATCGCTTTGTATGCCTACGGCCAAAAGACGCAATCCCTACTATCAAGGGCCTGTCTCCGATCACTTCGACGGCACGCATTTCTTCAATCCGGATGGTATCGAGCCTCTCGGTTTTCGAGATCTGATGCGATGGCAGTTTGGCGGCAACCGCGATCGCTGGCCGAAGTCGGTTCCGAGCCCCTTCGTACCGGCCAAGCCGGATGCGCGCGTTGATGGCGACGATCTGCGGGTAACCATGGTCGGCCACGCGACGATGCTGGTGCAGGTCGCGGGGCTCAATATCCTGACAGATCCCGTATGGTCCGATCGGGCCAGCCCCTTCGCCTTCGCCGGACCGAAGCGCGTCGTGGCACCCGGTATCGCGTTCGACGACCTGCCGCCGATCGACCTCGTTCTCGTTTCGCATAACCACTACGATCATCTCGATGTCGCGACGCTCAGGCGGCTGCAGGCGAGGCATCGGCCGCATGTCGTAACGCCGCTTGGCAACGATACGATCATTCGTCGCGCCGTTCCCACCATGCAGGTGACGGCGATGGATTGGGGCGAGCGCATCCCGCTTGCCGGCATCCGCATCGATGCCGAGCCGGTGCATCATTGGTCGGCACGCGGCACCGGGGATCGTCGCATGGCGCTCTGGGCCGCCTTCGTCCTGTCAACGCCAGCCGGGAAGATCTACCATGTCGGGGATACGGGCTTTCATGGGGGCGTCAACTACAGGGCTGCCCAGCAGAAGCATGGTGCCTTTCGCCTCGCCGTCCTGCCTTTCGGAGCCTATGAACCGCGCTGGTTCATGAAGGGCCAACATCAGAATCCTGATGAAGCGGTGATGGGAATGGAGCTTGCCAATGCTGCCTATGTGGCCGGCCATCACTTTGCGACGTTCCAGCTGACCGACGAGGCAATCGAGACGCCGGTCAAGGCGCTAAAGACAGCCTTGGCCGAGCGCGAAATACCGCAGGAGCGGTTCAGGCCGCTTAGAGCCGGCGAGGTATTCGACGTGCCAGCGGCATGATCAATGCGCGTGGGCTCCGGCACCATGCGCATTGATGATGGTGTCGGCCTCCTTGCCGTAGAGTTCTTCGAAATGATCGAAGGTCTTGGAGAAGTGGCCGATGCCCTGCGTTGCCGATCTGAGCGACCGGGCCAATTCATCAAGCACGCCGCCAGGCACGAGCGCTCGAAATATATCCCAGCCCTTCGCGTTCTCGTCCCGGTCGAAGCCGAGCACCTGTCCCTTGAGCGAGGAGACGAGCGTCACCATTCCGCCGGAATAGACCGAGGGGATATGGATCTCCACCCGCACCACAGGCTGCATGAGAACGGCGGAAGCTTGTGAAAGCGCTTGCTTGACGCCCATTTTCCCAGCGGTCCGGAAGGCGAAATCGGAGCTGTCGACCGAGTGATACTGACCGTCGGTCAGCACGACGTCGACATCGACGACCTGGAAGCCGAGCGGACCTTTCTCCATGGCTTCGCGGGCGCCGGCTTCAACAGCTGGGATGTAGTTTCGGGGCACGGTCCCGCCCTTGACGCTTTCGCCGAAGGTGAAGCCCTGGCCGCGCTCGTTCGGCCTGACGCTGAGTTGCACGTCTGCGAACTGTCCGGCGCCGCCCGTTTGCTTGCGGTGCCGGTAGCGCACATCCGAAGGTTTGGAAATGGTTTCTCGGTATACGGGGTTTGGTGCGCGTTCGGAAACTTCGACGCGGAAGACCTCCGACAGTGTTTTGCGGAGATCACGCAGATGGACCGGCCCCTGGGCGCAGATCAGCGCCGCGCCTGTGCCTTCCTCCTGCATCACCTTCAAGCCGCGATCGGTTTCCGCCAGTTTCGCCAGCGTCGCGGAAAGCTTGGTTTCGTCCCGTTCGCTGCCGGGAACGAGAATTCTTTCCAGCATCGGTGTCGGCGGTGTCGTCCAATCGGGCGGCTCGACGCTGGCTGTCTGCGTCAGCAGGGCAGTCGCTGGCAGATGGTCGGATTTGAGTGCGGCAAAGACGCTGCCAGCCTCCACGCTGCCACTGATTGGCTTTCCGTTGCCGGCCTCCTGCAGCGGACCCAGCGTGGCGCCGCCCAAGGGAGCGCCCTGCTTCAAGCCGTCGGCGAGCGCCCGCACCAGCACCGTCTTGCCGACATTAGCCTTGTGGTAGGCGTGGAAACTCACGGCAGAAAGGGCCGCTTCTTCCACACTTCCTGCGAGCCTCGACCGCAGTGCCGTTGCCGGCGGCGCTTCGTGGCGAAGGGCCTTCATCAGGCGCATGATGCCGTTGCTGTGCGAGGCTGAGCCGAACAGCACGGGGATAACCCGGTTCTCCTTGAGAATTCGCGAAGAGATCGTAAACAGCGTATCGCTTGCCGGCTCCCGGTCTTCGATGAGCTCCTCGAGAAGCCAGTCATCGAACTCCGAGAGCTGTTCCAGCATTTCGGCCCGCGCCTCGTGCTCCCGCTCGACGGCATCCTGCGGCAGCTCGATCAGCGCGGACGGCTGACCTTCCCGATAGCGCCAGGCGCGTTCGGAAATCAGGTCGCAGCTGCCGACGATCCGGTCGCCTTCGCGGATGGGTACTTGCCGCAGGACAAGCGGATGGTTGGAATAGGTCTGAAGTGCGGCAATGACATCGCGCAACCGGCCGCGCGGCTCGTCCATCCTGTTGATGAAAATCAGGCAGGGCGTGCCGGAGGCCTCGATGGCGCGCAGATAGGGTGCTGCCAGCACGGCTTCATCAGGCGTCGGCGATATGCAGAGGATACAGGCGTCGCTGACGAGCAGGGCATCCTGCGCCAGGGCCAGTGCCTCATTTGCCCCGGGAGTGTCGATCGCACACCACGCTTCGTCCTTGAAGTCAAATTCCGTCAGGCTTGATCCATATGGAGAGGCTGACTTTCTGGGCGTTCCCTCGAGCGAGGCCAGCTTTGCGACGAGTGTCGTTTTTCCCGTCTGCGAGGGCCCAAGTACGGTGACGCAGCGCATCGGCGATCCTCCCTGCCAAAAGCACCATCCCAGAGCAAGAATGCCCCGAAGCGGCGAAAAGCGCTAGATATCTGCACTCATTCTTAAATATGAGGTCACGGCATTTGCTCTCTGGCAATGTGTGGCTCATCCACCGCCAGTCAAGCCACTGGTAATTCCCCCGCATTTCCGCCATATACAGCCCAAACAGAGACGGACATGACACTATGAGCGCAACGGTCGAATTCGCGAAGATGAACGGGCTTGGCAACAAGATCCTGGTCGTCGACATGCGCGGCCGCACAGACAAGGTAGCGCCTGCGGCGGCAATCGCGCTGAATGCCGCTGACGACACACAGTTCGACCAGATCATGGCGATCCATGATCCAAAGGCAGCTGGCACAGATGCCTGGATCGATATTCTGAACTCCGACGGCTCGAAGGCGCAGGCCTGTGGCAACGGCACGCGCTGCGTTGTGCAGGCGCTTGCTTCGGAAACCGGCAAGAAGGTTTTCACATTCCAGACGGTGGCCGGCATCCTCAATGCCACCGAGCATGAAGACGGGACGATCTCCGTCGATATGGGCAAGCCGGTCTTCGACTGGGACAAGATCCCGCTTGCGGAAGAATTCCACGATACCAGCCGCATCGAGCTGCAAATCGGGCCGATCGACAATCCCGTGCTGCATTCGCCCTCGGTCGCTTCCATGGGCAATCCGCATGCGATCTTCTGGGTTGACCGTGATCCGATGTCGTTCGATCTCGGCCGCTTCGGGCCGCTTCTCGAAAACCATCCGATGTTTCCGGAGCGCGCCAATATCACGCTGGCGCAGGTGACTTCTCCGAACTCGATCACGACGCGCACCTGGGAACGGGGCGCAGGACTGACGCTCGCCTGCGGTTCGGCCGCTTGTGCGACGGCCGTTTCCGCCGCCCGCACCGGTCGGACAGGGCGCGAAGTCGCGGTGAAGGTTGCAAGCAGCCCCAATCAGGGCGTTCTGACGATCGAATGGCGCGAACGCGATGCTCACGTCATCATGACGGGCCCGGCTGAATGGGAATGGTCGGGCACGCTCGATCCGTCGACGGGTGCGTGGTCGCGCGATGCGGCGCCGGGAGCCGAAGCGCGGTGAGCGGCGTCGAGGTCATCACCTTCGGCTGTCGTCTCAATACCTACGAATCCGAAGTGATGCGGGCGGAGGCCGAGAAGGCCGGGCTCAATAATGCCATCCTCGTCAATACCTGTGCGGTTACCGGCGAAGCTGTGCGTCAGGCACGCCAGGCGATCCGACGTGCGCGGCGCGACAATCCTCACGCCCGCATCATCGTCACTGGCTGCGCGGCCCAGACGGAAAAAGAAACCTTCGCCGATATGGCCGAGGTCGATGCTGTCCTCGGCAACGAGGAGAAACTGAAGAGCGCTTCCTATCGCTCCCTGCCGGATTTCGGCGTTTCGGCGGAAGAGAAGCTGCGCGTCAACGACATTATGAGCGTGCGCCAGACGGCGCCGCAGATGGTCAAGCATATCGATGGTCATGTGCGGGCTTTCATCCAGGTCCAGAACGGCTGCGACCACCGCTGCACTTTCTGCATCATTCCCTATGGCCGCGGCAATTCGCGCTCCGTGCCGATGGGGGCGGTCGTCGACCAGGCGCGAAAGCTCGTCGAAACCGGCTACCGGGAGATCGTGCTGACCGGGGTCGATGCGACCAGCTATGGCGCTGACCTGCCCGGTGAGCCGACGCTCGGGCTGCTTGCCAAGACGCTGTTGAAGCAGGTGCCGGATATTCGCCGCCTGCGGCTTTCGTCGATCGACAGCATCGAAGCGGACAAGCATCTGTTGGACCTCATTGCCGACGAAGCGCGGTTCATGCCGCATCTCCACCTTTCGCTGCAGCATGGCGACGACATGATCCTGAAGCGGATGAAGCGTCGCCATTCGAGCGCGGATGCCCTAGCTTTCGTCAACGACGTGCGCCGTCTGCGGCCGCAGATGAGCTTCGGCGCGGACATGATCGCCGGCTTTCCAACCGAGAGCGAAGAAATGTTCGCCAATGCGGTGCGGCTGGCGGAAGAGGCCAATATCGCTCATCTCCACGTGTTCCCTTACAGCCCGCGGCCGGGGACACCTGCCGCGCGCATGCCGCAGCTCGATCGCGCGCTGGTCAAGGAGCGGGCAGCGCGACTGCGCGCCACTGGACATCGCCTGCATCAGTCCCATCTCGACGGAATGGTCGGAACGCAGCAATGGCTGCTGGTGGAAAACAACGGTTTGGCGCATACCGAGAACTTCACGCTTGTCGCAGCGGCGGGACTTGCGCCCCGAAGCTTCGTGCAGGCTGTCATCACCGGACACAACGGCAAACACCTCGACATGCAATTGACGGCCGCCGACGCGGCCTGAGTTTACGGAATCCTCATGGCGTTCAATTTCATCAAAAAGGTCTTCACCTTCGGCCCCAAGCCGGAGGAAGAGCAGGCGCCGGGGGCGGTCGAGACGAAAGCGCTCGAAACCGAGCTGGAGCCGCATTCGCGCGAGGAGAACCTTCCGGTTGCCGCAGACCTGGTTCTGGCGGAAGAGGTGGATACGGCCGGCGGGCCTGCCGATGACGTAGCTGAGGACGCCTCGATCGAGGAGCTTGCCGAGCAGGCCGAAGCGTTCACACCCGTTGAGGACGACGTTTCCGAGGTCTTGCCGCCTGAGATGCAGGTAGGCGATGTGGGTCTTGTGCCGCTCTCGTTGCTTGAAGACGAAGCGGAGCTCGATACTCCTGCTGGAAGCACGCTGGGAGAGACGGTTCCTGTTGCGCCTTCCCTGCAGCCGGAAATCGGCGATGAGGCAGAGGATGATAGTGTCGCGGAACTAGCATCTCTCGGCGAAACCGAAGAGACGTCGGCTGCAGAGCTTACAGCTGAAGCCGATGTGGAACAGCAGCCTATCGCCGATCGGGCCTCTCCCGCCGAGCATGAGGTATCTACGCCGGCGGAGGATGATAGCGTTTCCGGAGATATCTCCGTGACTCCCGTTCTTCCAAAGGGATTTGCCACCGGTCCCGCGGCTTCCGAGTCCGCGCCTCTGGTGCCGGCCTCAAGACTTTCCTGGTTCCAGCGCCTGCGCGCCGGCCTTGCCCGCACCTCGTCGCAACTTACCGGCCAGATCGCGGCCCTTTTTACCAAACGCAAGCTCGATGACGACACGCTGCAGGATCTCGAGGATCTGCTGATCCAGGCCGATCTTGGCGTCGAGACGGCCATGCGCGTCACCGATACGCTGGCCTCCGAGCGCTACGGCAAGGACGTCACCGGCGAGGACGTGAGCCGCATCATGGCAAGCGAGATCGCCAAGGTGCTGAAGCCGGTCGCCAAACCATTGCAGCTCGATCTCACCCACAAGCCGCACGTCATCCTCGTCGTCGGCGTCAACGGAACAGGCAAGACCACGACGATCGGCAAGCTGGCGGCCAAGCTCTCGGGCGCTGGCCTCAAGGTGATGGTTGCCGCCGGCGATACCTTCCGCGCCGCTGCCATCGAGCAGCTGAAGATCTGGGCCGACCGCACCAAGTCTGAATTCATCGGCACCAAGCTCGGTGCCGATGCGGCGGGTCTCGCCTACGATGCCTTCGAGCAGGCCAAGGCGAAGAAGTGCGATGTGTTGATCATCGATACCGCCGGCCGCCTGCAGAACAAGGCGGAGCTGATGGCAGAGCTCGAGAAGATCGTTCGGGTTCTCGGCAAGCTCGATCCGGATGCGCCGCATACGGTGCTGCAGACGCTCGATGCGACGACGGGGCAGAACGCCCTGTCGCAGGTGGAAATCTTCAGGAACGTTGCCGGCGTGAACGGACTGATCATGACGAAGCTCGACGGCACGGCGCGTGGCGGCATTCTCGTGGCGATCTCTGCCAAGCACAAGCTGCCGGTCTATTTCATCGGCGTCGGCGAAGGCGTCGATGATCTCGAGCCTTTCGAGGCCGAGGATTTCGCGCATGCCATTGCCGGGCTCGGCCAATAATGCCACAGATATGCCGACAAACACGGGCAAGCGTCTCGTGTGGCACAAACGGATTTGAGATAGAATGACGACAGAGAGCGATATCACCCCAAGCGCGGCCGACCGGCATCACCCGATGCTGAAGCTGGCGCTGGAGCTTGGCCCGCTGCTGATCTTCTTCTTCGCCAACCTGCGCGGCGCCTGGCTGGTCGAAAGGTTTCCGGCTCTGTCGGAGCTTGGCGGACCACTGTTCGTGGCGACGGCCCTCTTCATGGCGGCGACGGTGACCTCGCTGGTGGTCTCGAAGATCATTCTCGGGCATCTGCCGATCATGCCTTTCGTGTCGGGCATCGTGGTCGTCATCTTCGGATCGCTGTCGATCTACTTGCAGAACGAGACCTTCATCAAGATGAAGCCGACCATCGTCAACGCGCTCTTCGGCGTTGCGCTGCTGGGCGGCCTGGCTTTCGGCAAGTCGCTGCTCGGCTACGTCTTCAATGCGGCCTTTCAGCTCGATGCCGAGGGATGGCGCAAGCTGACGATCCGCTGGGGGATCTTCTTCCTCTTCCTGGCGGTGCTGAACGAGGTCGTCTGGCGCAACTTCTCCGATGACTTCTGGATCGCCTTCAAGGTCTGGGGCACGATGCCGATCACCATCATCTTCACCATGGCGCAGATGCCGCTCATCATGAAGCACACTGTGACCTCGGCGGGAGAGACCGAGAAGTGACGACACTGGATACGGCAGAGAGAGCCAAGCACCAGACCTTCTGGTTCGCCGCATGCGGTGCGGTCCTGCTGATCCAGATCATCGCCGAATATATGATGGGCCGCACCCCCATCTGCACCTGCGGATACATCAAGCTTTGGGAAGGCACCGTCAATTCCAGCGGTAACTCTCAGCATATTTCCGACTGGTACACGCCGTCTCACATCATTCACGGCTTCATATTCTACGGCGTTACGCACCTTCTTTTGCGCGGCAAGCCGATTGCGATGCGGCTGCTTCTGGCGCTCGTCATCGAATCCGGCTGGGAACTGCTGGAAAATTCGCCTGTCATCATCGACCGCTATCGAACGGCGACGATCTCGCTCGACTATTACGGCGACAGCATCGTGAACTCGGCAATGGACACGGTCTTCATGGTGATCGGGTTCTTCTTCGCCTCGCGGGCGCCGGTCGCACTGACGATCGCAATCGCGATCTTCTTCGAGCTTCTGACCGGCTACCTGATCCGCGACAACCTGACGCTCAACGTGCTGATGCTGATCTGGCCGGTCGAGGCGATCAAGACCTGGCAGAGTGCGCTCTGATCAGGAGGCCGGCTTGCCGAGCGCCGTCTCCACGGCGTGGAAGAGGCCTTCCCTGAGACTGACATCGTCGAACGGGCCGACCCGCTTGTAGAGGATCGTGCCATCAGGGGCGACGAGATAGCTTTCGGGGATGCCATAGACACCCCAATCGATGGCCGCCTGCCCTTTGGGATCGACGCCGATGGCGGCGAAGGGATTGCCGAGTTCGCCGAGGAAGCGAAGCGCGTTGTCGTTCTTGTCCTTGTAGTTGATGGCAACCACATTGAGCCGGCTGTCCTTTGCCAGTTGCATCAGGATCGGATGCTCGTCGCGACAGGGAATGCACCAGGAGGCAAAGACGTTGACGAGCGTCAGTTTTCCCTTGATGGCACTGTCGGTCAGCGCCGGCAGGTTGGCGCCTTCGAGCGGCGCAAGGTTCAGCGCCGGCGCCTTCGTGCCGATCAGTGCGGAGGGGATTTCCGAGATATTCTTGCCGTGGACGTCCTGATCATAGAGCATCTTTGCTGCGGTGGCTGCGATGCCGGCGAAGACAACCAACGGGATCAAGGCGACGGCATAGCGTCCAAATCCGCGCTTGGCGGAGTTCGTTTCAGGGGTGGTGCTCATTTGCCATCCGTTGTTCGCGCCGAGCGGCGGCGGATGCCGGAGGCTTCAAGGGCTGCCAGTTCCTTCCGGCGAGCGCGGCCATCGGCCCAGGTCCAAAGGGTAACCGCGGCCGCGACAAGGGCGGCAAAGCCGTAGGCGCCATAGACATAGAAAGCGTGTGTCATGACTATCCCTCGCGGCTTGCCAGGCGGGCGGCCAGTCGGCGCTGAGCGGCGACGCGGCGACGCCAGATCTCGTTGCGGATCGCCATGATATGCAGCGTGAGGAAGAGCGCGGTGAATGCAACGGCCATCGCCAGCAGCGGCCGCAGGAACTCGGGATCGATGGCCGGACCATCGAGGCGCAGCACACTCGCGGATTGATGCAGCGTATTCCACCATTCGACCGAAAACTTGATGATCGGGATGTTGACGAAGCCAACGAGAATGAGGACGGCGCTGACGCGGGCGGCCTTTGAAGGGTCGTCGATCGCGCGATTGAGGGCGATGAGCCCGAGATACATCAGGAACAGAACGAAGACGGAGGTGAGCCGGGCGTCCCAGACCCACCAGGTGCCCCACATCGGCTTGCCCCAGAGGGACCCAGTCACCAGGGCAATCAGCGTGAAGGCGGCGCCGAGCGGGGCTGCGGCCTTCGCCGACACATCCGCCAGCGGATGGCGCCAGACCAGCGTGCCGATCGCCGAGAGGCTCATGATCGTGTAGCCCATCATCGCCAGCCAGGCGGCCGGAACATGGACATACATGATGCGAACCGTTTCGCCCTGCTGGTAGTCGCCTTCTGTCGTGAAGCTGAGATACAGCCCCACGATAAAACAGAGGGCCGTGAAACCGGCCATCCACGGGAGGATGCGCGCGGCCAGCGCCAGAAACCGCGTCGGGTTGGCGAGATCGCTGAATTTCGTGATGGCAAGGCTCGTTTCGCTCATGCTGTTTTCCTTACCGCGATATGCCTGACGCCGCAATCGAGTGCCCGATCAATCCGACGTGTGACGCAGCGCAAGCGCGGCAGCCACCGGTCCGATCACCGCGAAGAAGAGGGTCAGCGCCATCAGGATGAGGAAGGGCGGCAGAAAGGGCGATGGCCCCTCGACCGCCGCGTAAGTGGCACTGACGCCGAAGATCAGCACGGGGATCGTCATCGGCAGCACCAGAATCGACACCAGCAGACCGCCACGCGGCAAGGCGACAGCAACGGCCGCGCCGACGGCACCGATGAAGGTAATCGCGGGAGAACCGACGAGCAGCGTCAGCATGGTCGCGCCGATGGCGGTCTCGCTCATATTCATGAAGAGGCCAAGCAACGGCGAGGCGATAACCAGCGGCAGGCTGGTGGCGACCCAGTGCGCAAGGCATTTGACGAGCACCGTCAGCACCAGCGGCGTTTCCTGCATCAGCATCAGATCGAGTGAGCCATCATCGCGCTCGGCTTGAAACAGGCGGTCAAGACCGAGCAGCGCCGCAAGCAGCGCACCGATCCAGACGATTGCCGGGCCGATGCGGGACAACAGTGCGAGATCGGGCCCGACACCGAAGGGGATGACCGCGACAATGGTCAAGAAAAAGAGAACGCCGATCAGCGCGCCGCCGCCGGCGCGTATCGAAAGCTTGAGGTCTCGCAGAAGCAGGGCAGTCATTCCCACACTCCCGGTCCGGCGTGGGCAAATCCCGCCATCCGCAATTCCTGCGCGCCTTCCAGTCCTAGCGGCTGGTGGGTTGCCGCGAGCACGATGCCGCCGTTGCAGCGATGCGCTTCAACAAGCTCGGCAAACAGACGGTCGCCGCTTTTATCCAGCGCAGCAGTCGGCTCATCAAGGATCCAGACCGGCCGGTGGGCGATAAGCAGCTTGGCGAACGCGAAGCGGCGCTGCTGCCCGGCAGAGAGGTAGCCGAACGGAAGGTGCGTGATGCCCTCGAGACCGACCGCCTCGGCTGCCTCGTCGATCGAGACGGTGGAAGCGCCATGGCTATCGCCAAGAAAGCACCGCCAGAAATCGAGGTTTTCGGCGACCGTCAACTCGCTCTTCATTGCATTGCGGTGACCGAGATAGTGGCTGACTTCCCCGACGCGCCGGTGAGTGTTGCCGAGCGAATCGGTGAAGCTGACCGAGCCCTTTTCCTGATGCAGCAGACCGGCGACGACGCGCAGCAAAGTCGACTTTCCTGATCCATTTTTGCCTGTCAAAACCAGTGCTTCGCCCGATTCCAGGCGAAAGGAGAGGCCTTCGAAAATCAGGTCTTCGCCCCGGCGCGCAGCCAGATTGGCGGCCTCGAGAGACATGACTTTTCCGTGGTTTAATTTTTCAGTCATCGCAACGCAAAAAAATCCGAAATGGGTCACGCACTCTCTGGCACCTTTCATAGAAATTATCTATAAGACCCGCAACCACGCCAGCGGTCGGCGTGAATATCATCCTTGCGCCGAACATGGGCTTCGCTCCACGTGCGGACAGCGGAAATGGCCGTACCCGCATCCTGATGTGCATTACGTGCATAGGCGTCCGCACGATTGTGTTCGCTATCAGAAACGGGGTCTCTCGTGTCTAAATCTCTTGACAGCTTCAATTGTCGTTCCACGCTTTCCGTGAATGGTAAGGACTACGTCTATTACAGCCTGCCCAAGGCTGAGGCGAATGGCCTGCCGGGTGTTTCGAAGCTCCCTTACTCGATGAAGGTTCTGCTTGAGAACCTGCTGCGCTTCGAAGACGGTCAGTCCGTGACGAAGGACCACATCCTTGCTGTTGCCGAATGGCTGAACAACAAGGGCGCTGTCGAAAACGAAATCGCTTATCGCCCGGCGCGCGTGCTGATGCAGGACTTCACCGGCGTTCCCGCCGTCGTCGACCTCGCTGCAATGCGCGACGCGATGGTGTCGCTCGGCGGCGATCCGGAAAAGATCAACCCGCTGGTTCCCGTCGATCTCGTCATCGACCACTCGGTTATCGTCGACGAATTCGGTACGCCGCAGGCGTTCGCCAAGAACGTCGAGCTGGAATACCAGCGCAACGGCGAGCGCTACCGCTTCCTGAAGTGGGGCCAGCAGGCATTCAAGAACTTCCGCGTCGTTCCTCCGGGCACCGGCATCTGTCACCAGGTCAACCTCGAATATCTCGGCCAGACCGTCTGGACGAAGGAAGAGGACGGCGAGACGATTGCTTATCCGGACACCTGCGTCGGTACGGACTCGCACACCACGATGATCAACGGTCTCGGCGTTCTTGGCTGGGGCGTCGGCGGCATCGAAGCGGAAGCGGCCATGCTCGGTCAGCCGGTCTCGATGCTCCTGCCTGAAGTCATCGGCTTCAAACTCACCGGCAAGCTCAAGGAAGGCGTCACCGCGACCGATCTCGTGCTGATGGTCGTGCAGATGCTGCGCAAGAAGGGCGTTGTCTCGAAGTTTGTTGAATTCTTCGGCCCTGGCATGGACAACATGCCGCTCGCCGACCGCGCGACCATTGGCAACATGGGTCCGGAATACGGCGCGACCTGCGGCTTCTTCCCGGTTGACGGCGAAACCATCAACTACCTCAACATGTCCGGCCGCAGTAAGGACCGTATCGCTCTCGTCGAAGCCTACTCAAAGGCACAGGGCATGTGGCGCGAAGGCGATGGTTCGGACCTCGTCTTCACAGATACGCTGGAACTCGACCTCGGCGACGTTGTGCCTGCCATGGCCGGCCCGAAGCGTCCTGAAGGCCGTATCCCGCTCGAAAACATCGCTTCCGGTTTCGCCGGCTCGATGGACACCGATTACAAGAAGCCCGGTCAGCTCTCCAATCGCTACGCGGTCGAAGGCACCGACTTCGATCTCGGCCATGGCGACGTGGCGATTGCCGCCATCACTTCCTGCACCAACACCTCCAACCCGTCGGTTCTGATCGCTGCCGGTCTTCTTGCCCGCAACGCCGTTGCCAAGGGCCTGAAGTCCAAGCCGTGGGTCAAGACCTCGCTGGCACCGGGATCGCAGGTCGTTGGTGAGTATCTGGCGAAGTCCGGCCTGCAGGCCGACCTCGACAAGCTCGGCTTCAACCTCGTCGGCTTCGGTTGCACGACCTGCATCGGCAACTCCGGTCCGCTGCCGGCGCCGATCTCGAAGACGATCAACGACAAGGGCCTGATCGTTTCAGGCGTGCTCTCGGGCAACCGCAACTTCGAAGGCCGTATTTCTCCGGATGTTCAGGCGAACTACCTGGCTTCGCCGCCGCTCGTCGTTGCCTACGCTCTGGCCGGCACGGTCCAGAAGGATCTGACCAAGGAGCCGATCGGTGAAGACCAGAACGGCAACCCTGTTTATCTCAAGGACATTTGGCCGACCTCGCACGAAGTGCAGGACTTCATCCAGAAGTACGTCACCCGCGAACTTTACGAAACGAAGTACGCCGACGTCTTCAAGGGTGATGAAAACTGGCAAGCCGTCAACGTTCCGGCCGGACAGACCTACGCCTGGGATGACAAGTCGACCTACGTGCAGAACCCGCCCTACTTTGTGGGCATGGGCAAGACCGGCACCGGCATCTCCGATATCAAGGGTGCGCGCGTTCTCGGCCTTTTCGGCGACAAGATCACCACCGACCACATTTCGCCTGCCGGTTCGATCAAGGCTGCGTCTCCGGCTGGTGCTTACCTGCTTGAGAACCACGTCGGTGTTGCCGACTTCAACCAGTACGGCACGCGTCGCGGCAACCATGAAGTCATGATGCGTGGCACGTTCGCCAATATCCGTATCCGCAACCACATGCTCGGCCCGAACGGCAAGGAAGGTGGCTACACCATCCACTATCCGTCGAAGGAAGAGGAATCGATCTATGACGCGGCTATGCAGTATAAGGCCGAGGGCGTTCCGCTCGTCATCTTTGCTGGCGTCGAGTACGGCAACGGCTCGTCCCGCGACTGGGCAGCGAAGGGCACCAACCTGCTCGGCGTGAAGGCGGTCATTGCACAGTCCTTCGAGCGTATTCACCGATCGAACCTGGTCGGAATGGGCGTCATCCCATTCGTCTTCGAAGAGGGCACGACCTGGGCAAGCCTCGGCCTGAAGGGCGACGAAATCGTCAGCATCGAGGGCCTTGAGAACATCAAGCCGCGCGAAAAGAAGATCGCCAAGATTACCTACGGGGACGGCACCGTGAAGGAAGTTCCGCTGCTGTCGCGCGTCGATACGCTCGACGAAGTGGTCTACCTCAACAACGGTGGCATCCTGCAGACGGTTCTGCGCGATCTCGCTGCCTGATTGTTAACAGACTTGCATGACAATGGCCGCCGGAAAGAGATTTCCGGCGGTTTTTTGTTTGAGTACGAGGTATTTAGATGCCCGGTCACGCTGATGTGTTTCAGCTTGGCTTCTCCGAAGCTTGGTCTCACCCCTTCGTGACTTTCCGTTTAGATCGGGAACCATTATCTCTACGTTCAGACATCGGAACCTATGGCGAAGGGTGGCGGTGGTTGCTGAAGAAAAGGTGCAGTGAATGTCCCCGCGGTTTCTGATTTCTCTGGTTGCAGGTGTGGCGCTTGCCGGCCCACTGTTTGCCCAGGACGCGCCAAAAGGCGTGGTCGAACTCTTCACCTCGCAGGGATGTTCTTCTTGTCCTCCAGCCGATGCGGCTTTCCGCAAGATTGTCGAGGCTGGCGGCGTTATTGCCCTCGCTTATCACGTCGACTACTGGAACTACATGGGCTGGGCCGACACGCTGAGTTCGAAGGAAAACACCGAGCGCCAGTATGGCTACGCGCAGACCATGGGCCGCGCCAATGTCTATACGCCGCAGGTGATCGTCAATGGTCGTGATCATGTGGCAGGGGCCGACCTGGGCGCGATCAATAAGAAAATCGATAGCTATGCAGCCGAAGGCAAGGGATTGTCGGTGCCGGTCACCGCACAGATGCGCGACGACCAACTCGAGATCAAGATTGGCGCGGGCCAGGGCAAAGCCAATGTCGTCATGGTCTATTTCAACCGCGAGAAGACCATCGAGGTCGAGAAGGGCGAAAACAGCGGTCAGAAGATTGCTTATCTGAACAGCGTTGCCGATGTCGAAACCGTCGGCATGTGGGAGGGCAAGGAAACGAGCTTGACGCTGCCGGCCAGCGTGATGCAGAAGCCGGATCTTGAGGGCTGCGCGATTCTACTTCAATCCTCCACCGCCGACGGCAATCCATCGGCGATTCTCGGAGCGACGGTCGTCATGGCTGGGAAGAATATCTGACCGTTTCATCTGCCTTGCGGATGGAAAACGGGGCGGCCCGGCTGATCGTATTCGGGGCTGGGGTTAAGGTCGATACGGTCAGCCGGGCCCTTTGGCGCGCTGGCGCCAAACTCGCACAAAACCTTTTCAGCAGACCAAATCCGGCAAAAAGATCATGCGCAAATCAGGTGCGACGCGGGTCCGAACGGCCCCGCGGCGCAGTCGTGAGGGAATTTCTCCTCCAAATGAGGCGCTGTTTTGACTGAATTGCGGCGCTCGGGAGATTGCACAGACTATGATTAATGTGACTGATCGCCCGCTTGCAATTTGTAAACGCTAAGGCAAACTGTCATGTACCCGTCACAAGCGGAGGCACAGGGAGACTGATGACAGATCAGCCGGATTTGCGGCGCGGCGAGAGCCGGTCAGCCGACAACAGTTCCTCAGTCGTCGTAGATCTCAAGGAATACAAGCAGAGCAAGGATCCAGCGCCGGTTACATTCCACCGACGCGAGCTCGACGCGATTTTATGGATTTATGGCCGCATGGTCGGCGAGGGCGAGTGGCGGGACTATGCGATCGATCATCTGAAGGATCGTGCCGTCTTCTCCGTTTTCAAGCGATCAGGTGAAATGCCACTCTTTCGCATCGAGAAGAATCCGAAGCTCACTGCCAAGCAGGGTGCTTATTCCGTTATCAATACGCACGGCGTTATCCTGAAGCGTGGGCACGAACTCCCCCAGGTTCTGAAGGTCTTCAACAAGGCGTTGAAGCTGGTCGAGAAGTAGCTCGAGCTCAGGCCTTGAACAGCGTGCCTGGATAGGTCGAGGCATCGGGGTCGGTCGCCGCCCCATCACCCAGGGCACGCTGCATGATCATCGTGTCGAGCCAGCGACCGTGCTTGTAGCCTGTTGCCTTGAGTCGGCCGGTTTCTGCAAAGCCCAGTGTCTGATGCAGGGCAATGGATGCCGGATGCGCGCCGCCGATCACGGCCACCATCTGGCGAAAGCCGAGATCGGTGCAGCGTTGGATCAGTTCGGCGAGCAGCAGCCTTCCAATTCCCTTGCCGCGCGCTTCCGGCCCCAGGTAGATCGAATCCTCGACCATCCAGCGATAGGCCGGCCGCGTGCGGAAGGCCGAGGCGTAGGCGTAACCAAGCAGCCCGCCATTCTCATCGATCGCGGCGATGTAGGGGTAGCTCTGGCCCGTGATTGCGGAAAATCGTGCCGCCATCTCGCTCTCGTCCGGTGGGACGATCTCGTAGCTTGCGACACCGTTCAGTACGGATTCGCGATAGATGGCCGTGATGGCAGGGAGGTCGGATGAGGAAGCGTCGCGGAGGAAGATGGGCATTCGGTCGGCCGGCAGATATGACGATGGACTCTTCCAGAAATCATCCTCGGCATGATCGAGCAACAAAAAAGGCGGCCGAAGCCGCCTTTTTCGATAACGTTCCTGTTCCTTATTTGCGGTCGCCCATGAACTGCAGGAGGAACATGAAGAGGTTGATGAAGTCCAGATACAGGGTCAGTGCGCCCATGATTGCCTTGCGGCCGGCAACATCCGCGCCGTCTGCTGCGTAGTACATTTCCTTGATGCGCTGCGTGTCGTAGGCGGTAAGGCCTGCGAAGATCAGCACGCCGATCACGGAGACCGCGAACTGCAGGGCAGACGATGCCAGGAAGATGTTCACGATCGACGCGATGATCAGGCCGAAGAGACCCATGATCAGGAACGAGCCCATCGCGGAGAGATCACGCTTGGTCGTGTAGCCGTAAAGCGACAGCGCACCAAAGGAGGCGGCCGTCACGAAGAACGTCTGCGTGATGCTCGACTGCGTGTAGACCAGGAAGATCGACGAAAGCGACAGGCCCACCAGCGCGGCGTAGACCCAGAAGGTCGTCTGCGCGGCGGCAACGCTCATCCGGTTAATCCTGAAGCTCAGGAAGAACACGGCAGCCAGCGGTGCAAGGATGATCACCCAACGGAGCGGCGACTGGAAAAGCAATACGCCAAACTGCGTCAGCTGGCCGTCCTGGACGGCGAAATTGAAGCCCAGATAGGCGGCTACACCCGTGATCGCCAAACCCAGCGCCATCAGGTTGTAGACCTTGAGCATATAGCTGCGCAGGCCCTGGTCGATCATCTCGCCAGTCTGTACGCGGCCTTGGTAATTACGAAGGTCAGCCATAGTTTCCTCTTATAAGCTCCGGTGTGGACACGGTGGCGGGTCAACGACCCGGGCGCCGCTGCGGAGCCCAGCATGCCTGCACACAATATGAGCCTTTCGGCTTTCGCAAACAAGGCCCTTGCAACCCGCGATCGGGTTAAATCGCCGTAAGGTGAAGGAAATTTCTCCGTTTGATCAATCAGAGTTCGCGCAAAACGGGTGCCGCTTTCTGGCCGAGGATGCGCCAGGTGCCGATGAGTCCGATACCAACGGTCAGGACCAGAGCCGTCACAAGTGTCAGGCCGGCAACATCGGGCAGGAAGTGCGAGGGGATGCGCATGATCCGGGCGGTGATGAACCAGGCCGCAACGCTGCCGGCAAAAAGGGCGAAGACTGCGGTCGCCGCCCCAAGGATCAAATATTCGTAGCAGAAGGCACGGATCAGCATTCGCCTCGTCGCGCCGAGTGTCTTGAGGACGACCGCGTCATGGGTACGGGCGCGGTTACCGGCGGCCAGCGCGCCGGCCAGAACCAGGACCGAGGCGATCAGCGCAACGGAGGCGGCGGCGCGGATCGCCGTCGCCAACTGCGCCACCAGCGTGTTGACGATGTCGATCGCGTCCTTGACCCGCACGCTTGTGATGGTCGGATACGTGTTTGTAACGGACTTCAAGATCGCGGCCTCCTGGCCAGAGGTCGCCGTCGGGTCGGTGAGCGTCGCCAGCCAGGCGTGCGGGGCGCCGCGAAATGTATTCGACGAGAAGATCATCACGAAGTTGATGGAAAGCGACTCCCACTCGACCTTGCGCAGGCTCGCAATCCTCGCGGTGATGTTGCGGCCGAGCACGTTGACGGTGATGGTGTCACCGATCTTCAGGCCGAGTTCATTTGCCTCCTCGGCAGAGAAGGAGACGAGCGGTTCGCCGCTATAGTCCTTCGGCCACCATGATCCCTCGGTCAGCGATGCATTTTCCGGCAGCGTTTCCGAATAAGTGATGCCGCGGTCGCCACGCAGCACCCACTGGCCACCCGGCGGAACCTTGCGCTTGGTGACATCCTCGCCGTTGAAGGCGAGGATCCGGCCGCGCAGCATCGGCACTTCGACCAGTTTGCCGTCCGGCGAACCGGCTTTGACGACGCTGCGAAATGTCTCGAGTTCCGACCCCTGAATGTCCACGAAGAAAAAATTCGGCGCGCCGGCGGACATGCGCCCGGTCAGTTGCTGGCGCATGTTGCCGTCGATGAGGGTGAGCGTCACGAGCAGTGCGAGGCCAAGACCGAGAGACAGGACGACGGAGGGCGTCAGTGCGCCAGGCCGGTGGATGTTGCCGATTGCGAGCCGCAAGGCTGGCGAATTCACCCGCGGGCTGCGGCGCGCCAGCCAAGCAATGCCGGCTGCGACAAGCCGCAGGATCACGAAAGCGAAGGCGATCGCGCCGACAAAGACGATCGCGATGAAACGATCATACGCGGTTACGACGGCAAGGCCGGCAAGGGCAACAAGAAAGGTCGCAGCGAGAAGGATGTAGGGCCAGGAAGGCAAGCCCCGCGCCTCGAAGCCCTGCTCGCGGAACAGGGCCGTTGCCGGAACCTTTCGTGAATGCCCAAGCGGCATGATGGCAAAGGCCAGCGTTGTCAAAATACCGAAAAGGACTGCGAGGGCCAGAGCCCCGGGGTAGAACGTCAGAGCCGTGGAGACCGGCAGGAACTGCGCCAGAAATTGCGACGCTACGATTGGCGCCAGCGCCCCGATGACGAGGCCGATCACCATCCCGCCCAAGGCAATGATGGCGATCTGGAAAAGATAGATCAACACGACGGTCGCGGCGGGCGCCCCAAGGCATTTGAATGTCGCAATGGTCGTGCGCTTGGAATCGAGGAAGGCACGCACGGCATTCGCGACGCCGACACCACCGACGATCAGGGCCGTTAATCCGACCAGCGTCAGGAACTGCGAGAAACGCTCAATGTTCTCCGTCAGTGCAGGGGCCGCCCGGTCGCTGGTGCGGATAGACCAGCCGGCCGACGGAAATTCCTTCGCGGCGCGATCGCGCAGCGTGGATCTTTCGGCCGGGTTGTCCATGCGAATCTTGTAGGCATGCTCGACCAGGCTACCGGTCTGGATGAGGCCGGACGCCTTCAGTGCTTCCCTGCTCACAAGGAGTCGGGGCGCGAAACCAAAACCTTCCGAAACCGCGTCCGGCTCCGTCTTGACCGTACCGGTGACGTTCAGAATGACATTGCCGAGGAGGATCTCATCTCCGATGGAGAGGCCGAGCCGATCCAGCAGAAGCGGAGCGGCTACCGCGCCATAGGTGCCGCTCTGCCCCGACAGAAGCCCGTGCAGCGGATAATTCGGTTCGGCCGCGAAGGTGCCGTAGAGCGGATAGGCGCCATCGACTGCCTTGACCTCGACCAGCGCCTGATCCGAGCCGTCGGGCTTGCGTGCCATCGAGCGCAGGCCCGTCGACACCGATACTTTGCCGAAGCCGCGCAAGAAGTCCATTTCGGCTTCCGTCGCCTCGCGATTGTTGAGCTCGAAGCGCGCGTCGCCAGCCAGAATCTCCTGACCCTGCGTGGCGATCGTGTTGGTGATGGACTGCGAAACCGAGTTGACGGCTGCAATGGCGCCGGTGCCGAGAGCGATGCAGGCCAGAAAGATGTAGAAGCCGCGAAGCCCGCCGCGCAGCTCGCGGAGCGCGAGACGAAAGGCGAGGGAGACGCGCGGGGTCAGCAATGTCATGCAATCGCCGCCTCAGGCTGGACAGGCGCACTATCGCTCTCAATCTGGCCCGAACGAACCCGAATCTGCCTGGAGCAGCGTTTGGCGAGCGCGGTGTCGTGGGTGACGAGCAGCAGCGTCATGCCGCGCTCGGCCTGTTTGGAAAACAGGAGATCCGCAATCTGCCGGCCGGTGTCGGTGTCGAGGTTGCCGGTCGGTTCGTCGGCGATCAGCAGCGCCGGTGACGGTGCGAGCGCGCGTGCAATCGCCACCCGTTGCTGTTCGCCGCCGGAAAGTTGGCCGGGATAGTGGTTCAACCGATCGCCAAGCCCGACGGATTTCAGTTCGCGGCGGGCGATTTCGAACGGATTGGGAAGGTTAGCGAGCTCCAGCGGCACAGCGACGTTTTCCAGGGCCGTCATGTTGGCGATCAGGTGGAAGGATTGGAAAACGATACCGATATTGCGGCCGCGGAAGTCGGCCATCTCGTCTTCACTCAGGGCATGCAGCGGTGTGCCGCTGACATTGATTTCGCCACTATCGAGCCTTTCCAGCCCTGCGAGCACCATCAGCAACGTCGATTTTCCGGAACCCGATGGTCCGACAATACCGACCGACTCTCCGGTGCCGATCGTGAGGTCGATGCCCTTCAAAACATGGACGGAGGCGGCGGCGCTGCCAAGCGTCAAATCGGCGCGCTTCAACTCGATGATGGTTTTTGCCAACAGTATTCGCCCTATATAGATGCCGATTGTCTTGCCAATCTAGGGAAAGCGGAATGAGTTTTAAAGTTGCCGGCCTTCACATCGCCGTCATTGTTGCGTCGATGGCCTTTGCGGTCGTAGCCAATGCAAAGACAATCAGCCTGGTCGGTTTTGGCGACAGCCTGATGGCGGGCTACCAACTCCCTCCCGGTGATGGCTTTCCAGAAAAGTTGCAAGCAGCCCTGACAGCCAAGGGTGTCGAGGTATCGATCGCGAACGCGGGCGTGTCCGGCGACACGACGGCCGGTGGTCTTGCGCGAATCGATTGGTCGGTCCCCGACGGCACCGATGGCGTGATTCTCGAACTGGGCGGCAATGATGCCCTGCGCGGCATCCCTCCGGAGGAAAGTGAAAAGAACCTCGATCAGATGATTGCTCGGCTAAAGGAACGTGGTGTTGCGGTCCTTCTCGTCGGTATGCTGGCGCCGCCGAACATGGGCGGCGACTATGCGGCGCGCTTCAACTCGATCTATGAGAAACTCGCGCAAAAACATGGCGTTGCGCTCTATCCCTTCTTTCTCGACGGGGTCGCCCTCGATGCCGGTCTGAAGCTTGAGGATGGGATGCACCCGAACAGCAAAGGGATCGATGTGATGGTCGAAAAGATGGAGCCGGCTATCACGCAATTCTTAGGAACGATTTCTACTGTGAAGAATTAGGGACTTGCGCAGGTGTTCAATGCGTGATTCCGTGTGAGCACCTGCAAAAGATTCGGGGAGTGCTCGTTATGCCGAGACTGTTTACCGCCCTCGAAATTCCGCGCAATGCCGCGATGAGCCTCTCATTGCTGCGCGGTGGTCTCCCTGGTGCAAGATGGATCGATGTGGAAAACTACCACATCACTTTGCGCTTCATCGGCGATGTCGATGGACGCACGGCAGACGAAATTGTCGATCGGCTCGACCGCATCGACCGGCCCGAATTCCAGATACGTCTCGATGGTATCGGCGCATTCGGGTCCAAAAAACCGCATTCGGTGTGGGCCGGCGTCTCGCCTTCACCCGAGATGTACGCCCTCCAGGCGGAAATCGAGCGGATCTGCCAGCGCATCGGATTGCCGCCGGATCCCCGCAAGTTCACGCCGCATGTCACGCTGGCGCGGTTGAAGTCGTCGCGGGTCGACGATGTCGTGCACTATCTCGCCGGGCGTGGAAACTTCCAGACGTCGGCCTTCACCGTTCCGCGCTTCGTTCTCTTGTCGTCGAGGGAATCGGTCGGCGGTGGGCCTTATTTGACGGAAGAGATCTTCCCTCTCCATGAGGCATTGTCGGTGCCCAGCGTCTCGAGCAGCTTCCTGCAGCCGGCAAAGAGCCTGGCGTAGACGCGTTCGAAGCCGTCGCTGTCGCCGAAATAGGGGTCGGGTATATCCTCGCCGCTCGCCAAAGCGAAGTCGCCGAACAGGCGGATATTTGCGGCTCCCGGGCTCATGCAATGCAGTTCGGCGACATTTGCGCGATCCATCGCGAGGATCAGGTCGAAGCCGCTGAAATCCTTCATCCTGATCTGACGGGCGCGTTGCCGGGAAATGTCGATCCCGTGGCCTCTCGCGGTGGCGATCGAGCGCCGATCCGGATGCTCGCCCTCATGCCAACCGCCGGTGCCGGCCGAGTCGATCTCAAAACGATCGGCAAAGCCGGCCACATCGACGAGGTGCGAGAGGATCCCCTCGGCAAGAGGCGAGCGGCAGATATTGCCCATGCAAACAAACAGGATGCTAATGCGTTTCATCTGTGGTCCATGACGGAAGAGAAGGGACAATCGCATGAAACGGGAAAAACTGGAACGGCAAGCCATCGCTGCCGAGCTCGCCAAGCTCGACGGCTGGTCGCTCGACGCCGCCGGCACGGCGATATCGCGAAGCTTCAAGTTTCGCAATTTCGTTGAGGCGTTTGGCTTTATGACCGAAGCGGCACTTGCTGCGGAACGGCTCAATCACCATCCCGAATGGTTCAACGTCTATTCGCGCGTCGATGTAAAGCTTAACACCCATGATGCTGGCGGCTTGACGGAACTCGATTTCAAGCTGGCGGCAGCGATGGAGAAGGCGGCGGCGCGCCGACTTGATTGAATCCGGTGCCGCCGTCACCATATGTGCGCGTGAAAGAGAGGACCAATCGGAATGGACGACGTCAAATTCGGTGAGATCCTGCTGCCGGGCGACGATGATACGCAAAGCCGGCGCGAAGAGACAGTGCGCAAGAAATTCTGGCCGACCTTCAAGAAGGCCGTACGGCAGATCCCGTTCGCGCGCGATGTCGTCGCTGCATTCTACTGCGCGATGGATCCCCAGACGCCGACAAGGGTGCGCGGCGTTCTGCTGGCGGCACTCGCCTATTTCGTCATGCCGGTTGACATGATCCCTGATGTTTTTGCCGTGATCGGGTTTTCGGATGACGTAGCGGTCCTTTCCGCGGCCTTCGCCATGGTCAGCAGGCATCTGAAACCGAAGCACTATGAAGCGGCGGACCGTGCGCTCGCCGATAAGCCTGAAGGCATGAAGACGATCTAGCGTTACCTCAGGCGCCCTCGGCCTCCAGAACCTTTCTGAGCTTTCCGAAGGCAAGCCGGATGCGGGATTTTACCGTCCCGAGCGGCAAGCCGGTCGCCTCGGCGATTTGCGAATGGGACTGGCCGAGAAAGAAGGCGGCGCGGAGCATTTCCCGCTGTTCTTCGGGGAGTTGGCTGACAGCGGCGCGAATATGGGCATCGCGATCGTCGTTTACGAGGATCTCGTCTGCGCCGCTTTCGGCGACCGGCTGCAATGCCGGGTCTGCCTGATCCAGTGTGCGTGCTTTGGCCCGGCGCTGGAGATCGATCCGACGGTTGCGGGCGATGCGAAAAAGCCAGGTCGACAGAGAGGATCGCGCTGCATCGTAAAGCTCGGCTTTGTGCCAGAGCACGATCATCACTTCCTGAACAAGCTCCTCTGCCTCGCCGCTCGACATTCTTTGGCGAAGTAACCACGATTTAAGGCGCGGTGCGAAGTAATCGAACAGCACGGTGAATGCCTCCTGGTCGCGGCGTTCCGCAACGGCCCTTGCGAGGGCGGCGAAGCGCTGTTTCTCTTCGGCATCCATGTCCGGCCTAAAGCCCCCTGGCTCAGCGAGTTCTCCAGCGGATTTCTAATACTTATTGACGTACAACGGTTTCTGAAAAGGTCAAACTCTTGCCTGAATCTTTATGTCTTAGATTCATCCGTGACGTTGAGCCGTGTGCGCACGCGGCATCACTTCATTACGGGCGAGGCGCCGCGTCCGATGTTGACACTTGGGTGAGAATGGAACAGGCAGGGACTTCTCGCAGTCCCCGTTGACGCTTTGGTAACCTGAATTAAGTCAAAATAAAGCAGATCGTGATTATGCGCCGCCCGTTCGCTTCGGGCTCGAATCGCAAGAACCGGCAGGATATCCATGTTTCTTAGAAGTACCGCAATCGCCATTTCCCTCGTTCTCGCCGGCGCCGGCATTGCATCCGCTCAGACCAAGAAGTCGCAGCCCGCGGCGCAGCCACAGGCAGCGCAGCCCCAGGCTACTCAGGCTTCGACAGCGCCGACCCGGATCCAGCAGTTCCAGGCTTGGGGCGCCTATTCCTACAAGTCCGGCGCGAGCACTGTCTGCTACGTTCTGTCCGTGCCGACGGAAAAGAAGCCGGCCGGCATCGATCACGGCGACAACTTCTTCATCGTCTCGCAGCGCCCCGGCCAGAACATTTCCTACGAGCCGCAGGCAATGATGGGCTACACCGTCAAGGAGAACTCGAAGATCGATGTCGTGATCGACAACAAGACCTTCGTGATGTTCACCAAGGACAAGGCCGGCTGGGTCGAGAACGCAGCTCAGGAGCCGGCGCTCGTCGCGGCGATGAAGGGGGGCCACTCGATGACGGTCAACGCGACATCGCGCAAGGGCACGTCGACCTCCTACAGCTACTCGCTGTCCGGCATTTCTGCTGCACTGAAGCAGGTTGAAGGCTGCAAGTAAGCCTCCTGTTGCGGTGACGAAATTTCAGGAGGCCGGCCTTGTGCCGGCCTTCGTCGTTTCCATCTATAGTGACGCGCGGCGAAAATGATGCTAAAGGCCCGCGCAACAGCGGATAGATTGCGGCGTTGCCGCCCGGTCCGCATTCAATTTCTGCCATCATGCCTGTCGTGCCCGCAAGTCATCCGGCTTACCGGGCGATTGCATGTTGAATTCGGGATAAGAGACTATGTCCGTCATGGATGCGATGACTGTTACCAAGCCTGCCGGCGTGTTGCCGCAGCTCGACGCCGGCCAGAAGCCCTCGCTGATCGGCCTGAGCCGCGAAGAGATGGGGGTTGCGCTGCGTGAAAAGGGCGTGCCGGACAAGCAGATCAAGATGCGCGTTGCCCAGCTCTGGAACTGGATCTACGTGCGCGGCGTTTCCGATTTCGATCACATGACGAATGTCGCCAAGGACATGCGCGAGATGCTGAAGCAGCATTTCACGATCGCGCGTCCCGAGATCGTCGAGGAGCAGGTGTCCAACGACGGCACCCGCAAATGGCTGTTGCGCTTCCCGCCGCGCGGGGCGGGGCGCCCGGTCGAGATCGAAGCCGTCTACATCCCGGAAGAGGGTCGCGGTACGCTTTGCATCTCCAGCCAGGTGGGCTGCACGCTGACCTGTTCCTTCTGTCATACCGGAACGCAGCGTCTGGTGCGGAATTTGACGGCTGAGGAAATTCTCTCGCAGCTTCTGCTGGCTCGTGATCGCCTGGGCGACTTCCCGGACCGTGAAGCGCCGCAGGGTACCATCATGCCGGCGGAAGGCCGCAAGGTCAGCAACATCGTGATGATGGGCATGGGTGAGCCGCTCTACAATTTCGATGCGGTGAAGCAGGCGCTGCTGATCGCCACCGACGGCGACGGACTGTCGCTCTCCAAGCGCCGCGTCACGCTGTCGACGTCAGGCGTGGTGCCGGAGATCTTCCGCACCGGCGACGAGATCGGCGTGATGCTGGCGATCTCCCTGCACGCGGTGCGCGACGACCTGCGCGACATTCTCGTGCCGATCAACAAGAAGTATCCGTTGAAGGAGCTGATCGACGCCTGCCGCAAATATCCCGGCCTGTCGAACGCCCGCCGCATCACGTTCGAATATGTGATGCTGAAGGACGTCAACGACAGCCTCGAGGATGCCAAGGGCCTCGTTCAGTTGCTGAAAGGCGTGCCGGCGAAGATCAACCTCATCCCCTTCAATCCGTGGCCGGGCACCAACTACCAGTGTTCCGACTGGGCGCAGATCGAGAAGTTCGCCGATTTCATCAATTCGGCCGGCTATGCCTCGCCGATCCGCACGCCGCGCGGCCGCGACATTCTCGCGGCCTGCGGTCAGCTGAAGTCGGAGTCGGAGCGCATGCGCAAGACCGAGCGGCTGGCCTTCGAGGCGATGATGATCGCCAACCATGGCGCCGACGACTGATCAGCAAGTTTGATCCGTTCAGTGTTTTCTAATGATTGATTTCATGGCCTGCTTTTCCTAGAAGCAGGCCAAAATCATGTCTGGAGGATACCCCAATGCGTTCAATTCTGTTTGCTGTTGCGGCCACGTTGGCCCTGACCCTGCCTGCCAAGGCCGAAGACGTGACCGTTGCGGTCACGGCGATCGTCGAGCATCCGGCGCTTGACGCCGCACGCAAGGGTGTCCTCGATGTCCTGACGGCTGCCGGCTACAAGGAAGGCGAGAACCTGAAGTTCATGTTCGAGTCGGCCCAGGGCAACCCGGCGACGGCTGCGCAGATCGCCCGCCAGTTCGCCGGCGAGGGCCCGAACGTTATCGTTCCGATCTCCACGCCATCAGCGCAAGCTGTCGTTTCCGCAACGCGCGACATTCCGGTTGTCTTCACGGCCGTTTCCGATCCGCTCGGCGCCCAGCTCGTCAAGAACATGGACAAGCCCGGCGGCAACGTCACCGGCCTGTCCGACATGTCGCCGGTTGCCGAACATGTCGCGCTCATCAAGGAAATTCTGCCGAACGCCAAGACGATCGGCTATCTCTACAACTCCGGTGAGGCAAACTCCGTGTCTCTGCTCGCCGTTCTGAAGACGGAAGCCGAGAAGGCAGGCATGAAGGTCGTCGAGTCTGCGGCCACCAAGTCCGCGGAAGTGCAGGGTGCCGCCCGTGCCCTCGTCGGCCGTGCCGATGCCATCTATGTCCCGACCGACAACACGATCATCTCCGCACTTGAAGGCGCGGTTGCCGTTGCCGAAGAGAGCAAGCTGCCGCTCTTCACCGCCGACACGGATTCCGTCTCGCGCGGTTCGGTCGCCGCCCTCGGTTTCAACTACTACGATGTTGGCAAGCAGACCGGCGAAATCGTCGTTCGCATCCTCAAGGGCGAAAACCCGGGCGATATCCCGGTGAAGGTTGCTGCCGGCAGCGATCTGGTCGTCAACAAGGGTGCAGCCGCCAAGATGGGCGTCACGCTGCCGGAAAGCGTCTTGAAGCGCGCGACGAAGACGATCGACTGATCGCCGCATATTTTGGAGAAACCAGCCATCCAGCCGCTCCCGTTTAACGCGGGGGCGGCTGATGGTATTAAAAGCTTGGGTCCGGTAACAGGCGGACCGAGTCAGAAGAAAGGGCATGAGCCTTGAGTCAGATCGCATTCTGGGGAGCCGTGGAGCTGGGGCTGGTTTATGCCTTCGTGGCGCTCGGCGTTTACCTCGCATTTCGTGTGCTGGATTTTCCGGATCTGACGGTTGACGGCTCCTTCCCTCTCGGGGCTGCCGTAACGGCGGTGTTGATCATCGCTGGCGTCAATGCCTGGCTTGCTGCGCTTATCGCCATGGTCGCGGGTGCTGCGGCAGGTCTCGTTACCGCGATGCTCAACGTGCGCTTCAAGATCCTCAACCTGCTGGCCTCGATCCTGACGATGATCGCGCTCTTCTCGGTCAACCTGCGCGTCATGGGCAAGCCGAACGTCGCGCTGATCAATGCGGATACGATGATCAGTCCGTTCTTCGGTCACGGCCTGCGGGATTTCTATGTTCGACCGCTGTTCGTCGGCGTCCTTGTCGTGGTTGCCGTGATCGTCGTTTGGCGCTTCCTTGAAAGCGACTCGGGTCTGGCGATGCGCGCGACCGGTGCGAATGCCCGAATGGCCCGCGCGCAGGGCGTCGACACCAGCCGCCAGATCTATCTCGGCATGGCGATCTCGAATGCGCTGGTTGCCTTCGGCGGCGCGCTCTTCGCGCAAACCAACGGCTTTGCGGACGTCACCTCGGGCGTCGGAACGATCGTCGTCGGGCTTGCGGCCGTCATCATCGGCGAAACGCTGCTTGGCCGTCGTGGCCTGCTGATCGCGCTGGTCGGCTGCGTGCTCGGTTCGATCCTCTACCGTATCGCCATCCAATTGGCGCTCTCCACCGATGTCATCGGGCTGCAAGCCTCGGACCTTAATTTCGTGACGGCCGTTCTGGTGACAATAGCGCTCATTCTTCCCCGTCTTCGCCGCGGAGGTGCCGCATCGTGATCACGCTCAAGGACATCAAGGTCGTCTTCGGCAAGGGCACGCCGCTGCAGAAACAGGCACTGAACGGCGTCAGCCTGACCATCGAGGAAGGTTCGTTCGTCACCGTTATCGGTTCGAACGGCGCCGGCAAATCGACGCTGCTCGGCGTTCTTGCCGGTGATGTTCTCGCCAGCGAAGGCCAAGTCCTGATTGGCCATACCGATGTCACGCGCAAATCGACGGCCGCTCGCGCGGGCCTCGTTGCCCGTGTCTTCCAGGATCCGTTGACGGGAAGCTGCGGCTCGCTGTCGATCGAGGAAAATCTTGCGCTTGCGGCGCGTCGTGGTGAAAGGCGCG
>Ga0102593_1001135_pt1 | contig 29042 bp, 22 predicted proteins | sample AraplaCol_mMS_r2_2_FD_76862 | JGI IMG/M metagenome (GOLD analysis project Ga0102593, IMG submission 76862) | Arabidopsis root microbial communities from North Carolina, USA - plate scrape MF_Col_mMS_r2 (SPADES assembly) (version 2) | ecosystem: Host-associated > Plants > Roots > Endosphere...
GACAGGGCGTGCTGATCGTGATGGCTGCCGGCAACGAGGGCTTCACCGTGTTGCAGACGCTGGAGGACGGGCCGTGGCAGGCCAATCTCGACCTGTCCATCGGCGATCCTGCGAACCTGGAGGAAGCCATCGCCGTGGGCTCGGTGCATCGCGTGAACCCACACACGTTCGGCGTGAGCTATTTCTCCTCGCGCGGACCGACCGCCGATGGCCGTCGTAAACCCGACGTTGTCGCGCCCGGCGAGAAGATCCTGTCCGCACGCGCCGACTACGATCGCATGCTGCCGCAAGGCGCGGGCAAGGCGCCATTCACGGACCAGCAGCTTCAGCAGTTCACCGCCGAACAGCTCTACATCGCCGAATCGGGCACGAGCATGGCGGCGCCGCACGTGTCCGGATTGCTTGCGGCGTTCCTGTCGCAGCGTCGCGAGTTCATCGGCTATCCCGACCGCGTGAAACGGATCCTGATGGATAACTGCACCGATCTGGAGCGCGATCCGTACGCGCAGGGCGCAGGTCTTCCGAACCTGATGCGGATGCTGCAAAGCACCTGACCGGCGTGGATAGTGCAGGAACGACACCATGGACAAGGATCGCGCGGACCGTCTGGCCAGGCTGCTTTCGCTGGAAAAGCAACCAGGTGGAGTGGGCGCGAAAGGCATCGCGAGGCCGGAAGCGGCCGGCGACGCGCCGCGCGTCGGCGACATCCTCGACCAGGCCGACGCCAACCTGTCGCGTCCGCCCGATGTCGATGCGGCCGACTGGCAGAAGGCGCACGGATTGCTGTTCACCAACGCGCGCAAGGCGTTATGGAAGCTCGAGCGGGGCGATCGCGCGCTCGCCCCCGATGAAGGCTATGCGGCAGAGGCGGTCATCATCGGCGACGGAACGCGCCCGAGCTTCCTTCTGTGCGGTAACAAGGTCGCCGACGACGATCCCTTCATCCGGACGTGGCGCAACGATCTGACCAGCGCGCAGGCCGGCATCGCCTCGCTCGCGGCGACGGTGGGACGCATCCAGCCGGACAGCGGGCACGCATCGAAATTCATCGGAACCGGAACGCTCGTGCAGAGCGTCGGCGACGAGGACCTGGTGCTCACGAATTACCACGTCATCAAGATGGCCGAGGACCGGTTCGACGTTGCGATGCGCCGAACCGCGAAGGGATTCGATATCGACGGCGTGCTGGAGATCGATTTCGTCGGCGAAAGCTGCTCGCTGGACAGCAACCGGCACCGCATCGCCGAAGTCCGCCTGCCGGAGGGTTTCGGCGAAACGTTCAGCGGGTACGACGTCGTGGTCGCGCGACTGGACAAAGGCAACGGCGAAGGCGCGCTGCCGACGCCGCTGCCGCTGCTCAATGCGGAGCCGTCCTACGCGACCGGTGCGATGGCCTCGCTGGCGCTGGTGGGCTTTCCGGCCGCGCCAGGCGCGCGCGATGGCGACATCGACTGGGGCTTCGTGATCGGCACGCTGTTCGGCAACAGGTTCGGCGTGAAGCGACTGGCGCCGGGCAGGTTCACGGACGGACTCGGCAGCCATCCCGACGACAAAACCGCCAGACGCGCCATCGGCCACGATGCGACGACGTTCGGTGGCGCGTCCGGTTCGCTGGTCGCCGCCTGGCTCGACACCGGGCCACCGTGCTTCGCCATCCACTTCGGTGGTGCCACCGGCCTGAACAACTACGCGCTGTCCTTCGCCGCCGCACGCAGGGTGCTGGAACCGCTGGGCGTGCGCTTCGCGCCGTGATCGCACGCGCATCGCATCGGGAGATTGCCATGGGCAACGACAACGAGCAGTACGAAGAAGAACTTCCCGTCGTCAAGGATCACGACGACGCGCATGCCGATCCGGCCGAAGCATCGGAGGACGTGGCGCGGGAAGCGATGGATGTCGTCGCCGAAGCGGCGCGACCCTGGCGCGCGGCGGAAACCCTGCTCGTGCTGCGCGAACAGATCAACCGCGCGTTCCCGGCGCGCAGCAAGGCCAGCGACGGCATCGTCGGCGACGCTGCGCATGCGTCGCGTGCGTCGGACCACAATCCCTGGGTGATCGACGGGAACAAGGGCGTCGTCACCGCGATGGACATCACGCACGATCCGCGTTCGGGCTGCGATGCGAACAAGGTCGTCGCCGCGTTGCATGCGAGCCGCGACAAACGCATCAAGTACCTCATATGGAATCGCCGCATCGCCAATGCGTCCGCCATCGGTGGCGTGCCGGCGTGGACGTGGCGGTCCTACAGCGGACGCAACCCGCACGATCATCACTTCCATCTTTCGGTGAAGCCGGAGAAGACGCATTACGACGATCGCGATCCCTGGCATCTGGATGGCATTACCGAAGCAGCATTCGCCGCGGAAGCGGCTGCGGCAGAGGGCGGCATCGACCACGACGTCAACGCGGCCCTGATGGCGATGGGCGATGCGGTGTCCACCGATGCGCCCGCGCTGCCGCACCTGGTCGCCTTGCAGGATGCGTTGACGCAGCTGTTCGCCAACTATGCGCAGGACTGGTATCCGGCGACCGAATCGGTGGAGGCCGAGGCCGCGCCGGACTTCGCGACGCTCAAGCCGAAGTACGAATCGCGCTTCGCAAGTGCGCAGGTCAGGGCGGACAAGCGATCCGTGGTGGCCTGGCACGTCGGCATGATCCGGCGCGGCCGCGCACGCTACGAAGCGGTGCAGGCTGCGACCGGTGCGCCGTGGTGGTTCGTGGGCATCGTGCATGCGATGGAGGCCGCTTTCAGTTTCAGCGGCCATCTGCACAACGGCGATCCGTTGTCGGCGAAAACCGTGCAGGTGCCGCGCAATCGTCCGCCGACGTGGAATCCGCCCAGCGACTGGCTCAGCAGCGCAATCGATGCCATCACCTTCCAGGGCCACGCGCACCAGCAGGACTGGTCGCTGGCGCGCACCCTGTACCGGTTCGAAGGCTACAACGGCTACGGCTACTACGCGAAGGGCATTGCCTCGCCGTATCTGTGGAGTTTCTCCAACCACTACACGAAGGGAAAGTTCGTGCGCGACCACCAGTACGACGCGAACTTCGTATCGAAGCAATGCGGCGCGGCGGTCATGCTGCGCGCGTTGATCGACGCGAACCTGGTCGAACTTCCGGACTGAATCCGCCTTCAGGATCAAGACGAGGCAAGCCATGGACACCGCATCGACCCTGCAACGCCTGCGTCGCTTCAACAGCGATGTGCACGCCGCCGATTCGCATCTGGCGCAGGAAACGCGCGACCTCGCCGCGCTCGATCGCGAACGCCTTGGCGTGCGGGCCGAAGGCGTGGGCGATGTGGGTCCGGTGAGTGTGGGTCAGGTGATCCCGCAGGTCGAGGCCGAGAGCATCATCCTGCGCCGCGAACGGCCCGTGCTGGCGATCATCGACGACAAGCTCGACCTCACCTTCCAGGATGCGCAGGACAGCGCGGTGTGGAAGGCACGCCTGCAGGCCGCAGCCAGCAAGCTGGACGGGCCGATCCGCGCTGTCGGCCGCATCGACCTGAAGGGCGGAAGGCTGGAATGGGTCGGCACCGGCTGGTTGATCCATCCCGAGGTGCTGGTGACCAATCGCCACGTCGCCGCCGAGTTCGCGCGGCGCAAGGGCACCGCGTTCGAGTTCCGCGTCGGCGATTCGGGGCCGATGTCGGCATCAACGGATTTCCGCAGGGAAATGAACGGCACCAACGACGGCCAGGCGGTGTTCGAACTGGTGCGGCCGTTGCATATCGAGGAAGCGCCGGGCCCGGACATCGCCTTCTTCGAGATCCGCCGCGAGAACACGCATCGCGGTCTCGCCGAACCCGTGAAGCTGGCCGCACGCGCGCGCGTGACGTCGCAGGCGGCCGTCATCGGATATCCCGCCTACGACAGCCGCATTCCCGACGTGGACCTGATGAACCGCCTGTTCGGCAACGTCTACGATTGCAAGCGCTTCGCGCCGGGCGCGGTCACGCGGGTCGAAGCCGGCCGCCTGTTGCACAACGCGACGACGCTGGGCGGGAATTCGGGATCGGCGGTGATCGACCTGGAAACCGGCGAGGCGATGGGCCTGCATTTCAGCGGAAGCTTTCTCACCACCAACTACGCGGTTTCATCCGACGTGGTGTGGCGCACGTTCCAGACGATGCGCACGGCGCGCTCGCGCACGCGGCCGCCGGCACGCAGGCTGCGGATCTTCGCGCGCGCGGACGAATCCAGCGAACCAGCCGTGCAGGGGGCTTCGATCACCGTGCCTCTGACGATCACCGTGTCGCTCGGAACCCCGGCGCGTGCGCCGGCAACTCGCATCGCCACGCAACCGCGCGATTCGCAGGCCGACGACATCGAGCCGGGCGACGAAGCTCCGGTCGCTTCCTATGCCGATCGCAAAGGGTATATGGAGGACTTCCTCGGAGACGGCTTCGAAGTTCCCATGCCGATCGTCGATGAAATGGCCGACGACGTGCTCGAAATCGAAGGCACCGACGACAACGTCCTTCGCTACCACCATTTCTCCGTGGTGATGAGCGAAAGCCGGCGGATGTGTTTCTTCAGCGCGGTCAACATCGACGGCGCGAAGTCGAAGAAGAGCGCACGCGTCTCCTGGAAATGGGATCCGCGCATCCCGCGCGGAAACCAGATCAAGGACGAGTGCTATGGGACCTCGCCGAAGTTCAGCCGCGGCCACATGACGCGCCGCGAGGATCCGGGCTGGGGCCGCACGCTCAAGGATGCCAGGCGCGGCAACGAGGACTCGATGCACGTCACCAACGCAACGCCGCAGATCCAGGCGTTCAACTCGCCGATCTGGCTCGCGCTGGAGGATTACGCATTGGAGCACGCACGCGAGGACGACATGCGCATCAGCGTGTTCACCGGTCCGTACTTCGATGACGACGATCCCGAGCGTTACGGCGTTCGCATTCCGCTCGGCTTCTGGAAGGTCATCGCCTTCATCCACGACGAAACCGGCGAACTGTGCGCGACCGGGTACGAGATGTCGCAGGAAGACAGCCTGCCGCCCGAGGACGAGTTCGTGTTCGGCCAGTTCGTATCGCCGCACCTGAATGTCGCCACGCAGGTGTCCATTGCGGATATCGCGCAACGTTCCGGCCTGGATTTTGGCGCGCTGGTGGACGCCGATCCACTCGCGCACGAGGAAGCCGTGGCCGGACCGCGCGCGCCGTTGATGGACGTGGGCGAAATTCGCTTCCTGTGAAGCCGGTTCCCGGGAAGTCCGATCAGGGCGCGTTGCCGCCGATTCCCGGCGGCAGCGCGTACCAGACCGGGCCGCGTTGTGCCGCACGCTGGCCCAGTTCGACCAGGTGGGCCATCTCGTCCGGATCGAACGCGAGCGGATCGCCCAGTTCGATGCCGGCATCGATGGTCACCCAATGGAAAGCCGAGCCATTGCGTTGCGCGAAGGCGTACTCGCGGAAGAGGTCGCCGATGATCGTCGAGCGCCCCGAACTTTCGATCACGCGCGTGGCGATGCCGCGGAAGGAGCGTGCGGCCGGCTGCGGTGGCGGATCGAGCTGGCCGTTGTGGATGACGAATATCTCGTCGCGCGCGTGGGTACGGCCCGCCTGGCGATACAGGCGCGAGGTATCGAGCACGCCGACGTTGACGAACACGTTCGCACCGATGAAGCCGTCGACGTGCATCTCGTCGTACAGCTTTCCACCGGCCTGGACTTCCACCAGCACCGGCGGAAACACGATGGGGACGGACGAGGACGCCAGCATGATGGTGCGGAACAGTTCCAGCGCCCGCGCGTCGGCGTGCGTCGCGATCAGACCCATGTTCCACACCACGAACTCGCGCGAATCCAGGTTCGCCGTGCCCATGTAGAGTCGTCGCCCGTTCCGGTGCGCGGCCGCGATCTCCGCCAGCAGCGGCGCATCGACGTAGTGCGCGATCAGCGAAGCCAACGGTTCGCTGCGCGCCAGCGAATCCTGCCGGAACACGATGCCCGCCGCGGAGAAACTCGCGAGCACGTCCTCACGCCTGGTCGTCGTGTACAGGCGCGTGAGGACCTCGTCGTAACGCGGCCCGAGGAACGCGAAGGGCGCCATCAGCGCGCCGGTCGACACGCCGGTGACGATCTTGAACACCGGGCGTCGGCCCGTCGCGGTCCATCCACTGAGGAAGCCCGCGCCGAATGCGCCGAACGAGCCACCGCCCGAAAGGGCCAGCTGCGGATAACGCTTCTCGCCATTGGCATCGACGGGGAAGTCGCTCGGCGATTCGTCCTGCAGCGATTGCAGGAAATCGCGTTCCATCGCTTCGCTGCGCGTCCCGGCGGAGGCGCGGACATCCGGCATTCCGGGCACGGTCGCCCTTTCGGCCAGTTCGATGGGCACGGCGTTGCGCGGCAACGTGGCGCAGCCGGACAACCACAGGCACGCCAGCGCGAGCGCGGCCGCGCCCAGCCACCGCGTGCGCATCCGGGCAAGGGTGTTCAGAACGTCACGCGTCCACGCAGGCTGGCCACCCACAGCACGTCCTCGTTGGGGTTGGTTGAAGGATCGAGGATGGCCTGCAGGTCCGGCGTGATGGCGAAGTTGCGCGTGACGTGGAAGCGGTAGAACAGTTCGATCGTGTACTGCGACCGCAGGACCGACGCCGCCGGTTCCGTCCAGCCCGCGCCGATGCCGACCAGGTTCGCCGGCGAACCGCCCGGGCGCCAGCCGACGCCTGCGGACAGGCTCTTCTCGGCCGCCCAGTCCTCCGACACGCCGCCGCGGAAGAACACCATCGTCTGCGCGGCCACCATCCAGTTCGCGTTGAAGGCGATGCCGTAGGAACGCGGCGTGCCGTCTTCCTGCGCATCGCGGTACCAGCTGGTGATGTGGAAGTTGTCCGGATCCGTCGGCCCGCGCGCCTCGATGGGCAGGCCCGCGCGCGAGCGCTGCGTCCAGCCGATGTCGAAGTGGTAGAAGTGTTCGGAGGTGTTGAAGAAATCGTCGATCGTGCTGCCGGTGTCGTCGCTGCGTGCGGTGTACATGCCCGCCTGCAGGTACAGGCCGCTGTCGGTCGGGTAGTACGCGGCGACCATGCCGAATCCGCGCAACGGCGACTGGATCGTCGGGCTGGTCGAGAACTGCTGGCTGAGGAACTGCCGGTTGTCGTCGAAGAAGGGATACGCATTCACGAAGTTCGGCGCGAAGATCTTGCCGATCGTGTACTGGAACTTGTTGCCGAACAGGTTCTGGCGGATGTACGCCTGCGTCACGCCGAGGTCGAACTCGCCCCAGGTCGCGGCCGTCGGCACGATGGACCCTGCGGCGAAACCCGCGAACAGCGGCGGGAGGTCGCTTCCGAAGATCGGACGCCGATCCTCGATCGCCATCGCGAACGTCAGCGCTTCCGGCGTGCCGCCGCGGAACAGGTCGTAGGCGAGGTTGAGCGTGAACTTGGAACCGGTCGCGTCGTTCTGGCCGACGAGGCTGTCCGAGTAGTTCTGGTACAGCACGCCGTAGGAGCCGCCGAACGAGAATCCGGTGCGCTGCTGCAACTGCTGCTTCCACGCGAACCACGGTTCCAGCACCGAATCGCGCGGGAAGGGGCTGCGCGTGGCTTCCGCGTCGGATTGTTCGAGATCGCCTTCGGCCGACAGGGTGCCCTGCATCAGCGGTGGATACAGCGCGTCGTCCCCGGTCTTTTCGTCCTCGCAGAACGCGGTTGCGGGCGCGAGCAGCAACAACGCCAACGGCCACGATGTCATGGCGCGAACGCGCTTCATGCGCGCCACACGGGGCGATCGCTCCCGCGCACGGCGACGAGCGGATCGCGCCAGCGCGCCGGCGTGCGCGAGAGTTCGACCTGTGGCGCGAGGCGGTCGATCTCGCCATACGGCGTCTTTCGGGTGATCGTGCGCGGCTTGCCGATGCGGTGTTCGGGAAGCGTCGCGTCGAAGCTGGTGTTCGCGAACTGGCCGAGCGACTTGTACCACATGCCCGCGCGCGTCAGCGAAACGCGCACATGGTAGCTGCCGCCTTCCTTCGCGCGTCGGCGCAGCGCGGCGAGCACGCCCGCCGCCCCGAGGTATCCGGCGATGTAGTCGTTCATCACCAGCGTCGGCGGGAAGCGCGGCGTGCCGTCGCCTTCGGCCATCGTGAAGCCCGATACGGTCAGGCCTTCCATGTCGAATCCCGCGCGATCGCGCCATGGACCGTCGTGGCTGTAGCAGCGCACCGACAGATAGACGATGCCCGGGCGTTGTTTCGCCACGGCCTGTGGCCCGAAGCCCAGGCCTTCCATCGCGCCGCCACGGAACGACTCGGCGAAGACGTCAGTGGCTGGGAGCAGCGCGGCCATCCGCTGGTTCTGTGCGGCATCGCGCAGGTCGACGAAGGTGGAACGCATGCCAACGTTCACATCCATCACCATCGCTTCGTGTTCGAACGCCTGGTCGCGAGCGACGTGCAACACGTTCGCACCGTACTCGGCGAGCGTGCGCGATGCGGTGGTGCCGGCGATGACGTGCGTGCACGAAAGCACGTTGAGCCCCGACAACGGCTGCGTCGGATTCGCCGGGAACGGAACAGGCGCGGAGTCGCCCAGTTTTATGATCTCCACCAGCGGCTGCGCCGCCAGGTGCATGCCTTCGGGATGCTTCGCCCATTCGTCGGCGGTGCGGTGCATCGCCGCCGCGGCCCGCGCCTCGGCCAGCGCGGTTTCCAGTTCGACACCGTTCCACTGCCGCACGGCCTGCTGGATCGCCTCCAGGTTGGGCGGGCATTTGAGCGTGTTGAGGATACGGTCGCTCAGGTGTGGATAGGCGCCGGTGAGGTTCATGAAGCGGCCGTCCTTCGTTTCGAAGGAACGGAACGACATCGGATGCCCCAGACCCAGCGGCGCCTGCATCATCAGGCCGTTGACGGTCGGCATCCACGCGAGGTTGCCGGGAATGGGGTCGTTCTTCGGAATCAGCCCGCCGGCCTGCATCTGTCGCAACACCATGCCGACGAGCGGATTGACGTTCCACACCGATTCGCGCAGATCGACGCGCAGGTCCTGGCCCTGTCCGGTGCGGTCCTTCCAGATCGCAGCGGCTCCGACGCCAGCGGCCATCGCGGGAATCGCCATGCTTGCGCCGATGCGGAAATGGCTGCGCAGGATGGGATCGGCGCCGGTGAAGGTGACCTTTCCGCCGCCATCCTCCGCACTGCCGCCGATGTCGCGCATGAACTGCGCGAATGCGCCGTCGATGTCGAACGCGCTGTCCGCGGCGGGCGCTGCATTCGCGAACGAGGGCAGTTGCGATGCAACGGCCGCGAGCGTGACCAGCCCCGTGCCCTTGAGGAAATCGCGCCGACTCACGCCATCGGACTGCATGTCATCACCGTTGTCGTTGTTCGAACAGGGAGAAAGCCTGCCTGGACCCCTGCGTGCAGGCAGGCGCGACACACGGCGATGCGCGAACGCGCGCCTGTCGCGAAGTAGCGAGGAAATCAGGGGCCCTGCGATGCAGGGCGGCGAGCGTCAGCTGCCGACGCGGTCGTCGTAGCAGCGACCGTCGGGCGCGCGCCGTTGCAGGAAGGGCAGGCGCGGCACACGCTTACCAGGGAGGTTCATGCGTTACCTCCATAACTCACATTCGTGAACGGATGTTCAGCAATGTCAGGACGCGTTTGATATCAAGCCCTGCGTGAGCGGGTCGTGATGTTTCGCTACTGAAATGCCGTGTTTTCCGCATGCCGCGCGTGGTCGCGGGGCTGTCATGCGATGGCATGCGCAGTCGCGCACATCGTGCTGGCGGGTTGGATGCTAACGTCCGCGCTTCATGCCAGCCGTTCAAGGAGAGCTTCGATGGTCGACAGGAACGCAATCAGGAAGAACTCGGTTTGCCTGTGGTTCGATCGATCCGCGCTGGACGCGGCGACGTTCTACGCGAAGACGTTTCCGGACACCACGGTCGACGCGGTGAATCACGCACCCGGCGATTTCCCCGACGGCAAGAAGGGCGATGTGTTGACCGTGGAGTTCACGGTGATGGGCATCCCGTGCATCGGTTTGAATGGTGGTCCGGCGTTCAAGCCCGATGAGGCGTTCTCGTTCCAGGTCGCCACCGACGACCAGGCCGAAACCGACCGGCTGTGGAATGCGATCGTCGGCAACGGCGGGCAGGAAAGCGCGTGCGGATGGTGCAAGGACAAGTGGGGGCTGTCGTGGCAGATCACGCCGCGCGTGCTGATCGAAGCGATCACCGATCCCGATCCGGCCGCCGCCAAGCGCGCCTTCGACGCGATGATGACGATGCAGAAGATCGACATCGCGAAGATCGAGGCGGCGCGAAAGGGATAAGCCGCGGGGCAAAGGCGACCCAACGCGCCTTCGTAGCCCGGATAAGCCAAGCGCACCCGGGTGGGCGTGACACCCCCGGGTGCGCGTGGCTTACCCGGGCTACAGGGGCAACTGCCTTTCAATGGGAGGGAGCCGCCCCGGGACTTCTGGTACGGGTCCGGCCCCGTCCCACGGCTATAGTGGCGGGCACCTATCCCAACCAGGGGTGTTGCAGTGATCAGGTCCAGCCTTCCGCTCGTCGCTTTGCTTGCAGCCGCCACCACCGCATCGGCCGGCGCCGTGCACGGGATCCATCCCGAAGACATCAACCGCAGCGCCGATGCCTGCACCGACTTCTTCGATTACGCCAACGGCACGTGGCGTCAGCAGAATCCGATCCCGAACTACATGGATCGCTGGAGCCGACGCTGGCAGTCGGGCGAGGTCAACAAGGAACACGTCCGCGACATCCTCACCGAACTGTCGGCGAAGACCGATTGGCCCAAAGGCAGTGCAGGCCAGCTGGCGGGCGACTTCTACGCCGCGTGCATGGACGAATCGCGCGTCGACGCGCTGGGCAGCAAGCCCGTGCAGCCGTGGCTGACGCAGATCGATGCGATCAGGGACAAGGCCGGCCTGCAGGCTACGATCGGCCAGCTGCACGACGTCGGCGTCGCGGTGCCATTCATCGTCTACGCGAGCGAGGACCTGCACGACCCGTCCCGGACCATCGCGCACATCTACGCAGGCGGACTGGGCATGCCGGATCGCGATTACTACCTCAAGCCCGAACCGCGCTTCGTCGATGCGCGCGCCAAATACCTCGTGCACGTGGCGAAGATGTTCGAACTCGCCGGCGTTCCTGCGGCGCAGGCGCAGGCGAATGCGCAGACCGTGTTCGACTTCGAGAAGCGCCTGGCGCAAGCCTCGCTGGACAACGTGCAGCTGCGCGATCCCAAGCTGCAGGACAACGCGACGAGCTTCGCCGGCCTGTCGAAGCTCGCACCGGACTTCGACTGGGGCAAGTACTTCGATAACGCGCACATCCCGCGCAATGCACTGAATGTCACGCAGCCGAAGTTCGTTCAGCAGGTCGACAAGGAACTGGCGACCACGCCGCTGCCGCAGTGGAAGACCTACCTGCAATGGCATGTGCTGAACACCGCGGCCGATTCGCTGTCGCAGCCGTTCGTGGAGGAGAACTTCGCCTTCAACGGCAAGTTCCTCACCGGCGCCACCGAGATCAAGCCGCGCTGGAAGCGCTGCGCCGAAGCGACCGACAACCAGCTGGGCGAGGCGCTCGGCCAGAAGTACGTAGAGAAGTACTTCCCGCCGGAAGCCAAGGCGCGCATGCAGGAGATGGTGAAGAACATCCTGCTGGCGATGGACGACACCATCAACGAGCTGGACTGGATGGATCCGGCGACGAAGAAGAAGGCGCTGGAAAAGCGCGCCACGTTCTTCCCGAAGCTCGGCTATCCGGACAAGTTCAAGGATTACCAAGGCGTGGTCGTTTCGCGCGATTCGGCGTGGGACAACGTCGTCGCCGCATCACGCTGGAACGTCACCGACAACCGCAGCCAGATCGGCAAGCCCACCGATCGCAGCCGCTGGGGCATGACGCCGCCGACGTCGAACGCGTATTACAACCCGTTGCAGAACGAGATCGTGTTCCCGGCCGGCATCCTGCAACCGCCGGCGTTCGACGTGACCGCCACGGACGCGGTGAATTACGGCGCGATCGGCGTCGTCATCGGCCATGAAATCAGCCACGGTTTCGACGACCAGGGCGCGCAGTTCGATGCTCAGGGGCGCCTTGCGAACTGGTGGACGCCCGCGGACAACAAGAAGTTCCAGGCCAAGGGCGAGTGCGTGGTGAAGCAGTTCGAGGGCTATTTCATCGAGCCGGGCGTGCATCACAACGGCAAGCTGGTGCTGGGCGAATCCATCGGCGATCTGGCCGGCGCGAAGATCGCCTATCGCGCGTACCAGAAGTCGCGCGAAGGCAAGGGCCCGGAGCCGACCATCGACGGCTTCACGCCGGAGCAGCAGTTCTTCCTCGCCTGGGGCCAGTGGCGCGGCGATGAGACGCGCATGGAAACCCAGCGCACGATGGTGCAGGGCGACCCGCATCCGATCGCGAAGTACCGCGTGAATGGCCCCCTGTCGAACCTGCCGGCATTCCGCGAGGCGTTCCAGTGCAAGGCCGATGCGCCGATGGTGCGGCCGGAGGCGGATCGCTGCGAGGTGTGGTGATCGGCTAGGGTTGGCTGGAACGACGAAGGCCCGCCTGATGGCGGGCCTTTGTCATTTGCGACCTTCCCACGCGATCGGCCGGACGTTCGCTAACGTACCCCCGACGTCCTGATCAGGTAGTCCGCACGTGCCTGCAATCGTTCAGGAGCGCGCAGGTACATGCCCGGGGCATGCGTCCAAGCGACGACCGTCGCGGCCTCCCTTCCGGTCAATCCGGAGAGCGGTCGACCATAGATACGCCGCGCATGGCGATCCAGCCCGTGATCGGTGCCATTCCATGCGAGCGTCGCGAAGAGCGCGTCGCGTTCGTCGGGGTGGAAATGCAACTTCAGCGAAAGCGCCCATAGCGCTTCCGTTGCATGGCGATTGCCGGGTTCCGCGTCGAGTCGCGCGAGAAGCATCCTGCTTACTTGGCCCGGCATATTGCTGACGCTCGCATCCAGCAGGCGATGCATCGTCGGCGTGAGCTGCCTGTCCTCCGGATCCGCCTGCGCGAGGATGCGATCGATGTCAGCCAGATGCGGCCGGAAAGCGATGGTGTCCCACGAAAGGAACGCGGCGACCGGCACGCCGAACATGCATCCAATCGCCACAAGAGCCGCCTTCAATGTTCGGTCCATTGACACCCCCTGGCACGGCGAGAGCTTACGCCGCCGGGGGCCTCAAGCAAACGGCCCGACCTTGTAGATCATGCTGATGGCCGTGACGATGCCCAGCCCGAGCAGCAGGAGCGCCACCACCAGCGTCATCGAGGGCGGGAAGGGGCTTTCCGCGTACAGGACTCCCGAATCGCGCATCGCCTCGCGCTGCTTCCGCAACGCGTACATGAACCAGCTGTGGTAGATGATGCCCATAAGCAGCACGAACGCGCCGATCAGCACGAGCGCCAGGCCGAAGTTACGCCCCGAGGCCGCGTGCGCGATCATCCTGGCTTCCTTCAACTGGTCGAACACCTTGTGGATGGTGAAGCCGAAGCTGATCAGCGATAGCGACGTGCGGATCACCGCCATCAGCGTGCGATCCGCCGCGAGCCGCGTGCGCTGGAACGCCATGCCGGTGCGTCGCGCGGCAAGCTCGGTGGAGGTCGTGTCCAGCGGTTTGGTGACGGTGAGTTCCTTGTCGGACATCGTTTCCTCCAGAGCGTGTCTTTCGAGATGGCATGCCCGCGCGGTGGCGGCACCGAAGTCTCGCCCGGTGCCGTTAAACACAAGTGAAGCGTCGGGCATTGGCGGCTCTGGCGGAAGGCTGCGTGTCAACGACGACACAAGGCGGCAAGCGATCGCGCAAGCCGCAACGCATACTCGCCTTACCGCCCCCACGGTTCCCCGCATGTCGTTCAGGTTCACGTATTCGACGCACCGCAACGGTGACGTTGCCGTCCGGTGCTGCGCGCCGGCTGGAAACACGGCCGCGACCGGCTGATGGGGAAATTGCGCGGATCCGGCCCGCGTGGCGTCGGATCGTCCGGATCTCCGCCCGATCTGCCGGCCCATGTCGCTGCCGTGCTGGTCACGACGGCGATCATGCTGCTGATCGCGAAGGTGCTGTTCGACGGTACCGCGATGACGCCCGTCGAGCCCGAGGGCGACGCGATGCAGGTCTTCTTCATCGCGCGGCCGCACGCTCCATCGAAGGCAATACGGGAAACCGGGCTCGCCGCGCAGCCGGTTTCCGCATCGCGTTCGTCATCGACACCACCGCAAGTCGCACCGGCGAACGACATCGCACGGGCGCCCGCAACCACCGCAAGCGAAAGCGTGTACTCCAGCGAGGGCCGCATCCGCCTGCCTGCCGGCGTCGCCATCGATCCGCTCCGGCCCGCCGCGCTTCCGCCGGGTGCGACGGCGCGCAGCGCCAACGCGGCGAAACAGCTGCTCGAACGCCGCAATCCCATCGAATACCGGCCGACGCGTTTCGACAAGGACTGGGTGAGCGACGGAACGCTGGGCGATGTCGCGTTGCAGAAACTTGGCGACCGCCTCGAAGGCTTCGGGGATCTGAGCCGGTTCGTGCTGGGCGAAGACCAGCCGGCGCGGGCCCGTCGCGCTCCGGAAGTCCGCTTCAATCCCGCATTGCATGAGCGTGCGTCGGACCTGGGAAGCGAGGCCACGGGCGATGCCTACAAGGCCGCGCCGATCGCGTTCGAGCCGGCGCCGGGCCTGAAGGGCGAGGCGAGCCGCCGCATCCGCGCGGGCGCGGACGACATCCGCCGGCGTTACGCCATCTGCGACGTGTCGCGCCTGCAACGCCTGCTGGTGCCGGTGCTGTCCAACCTCATCGAACTCGAACACGTCGAGTACGCGATGGCGCACGGCGTCGACCCGATCCAGGCCGAGCACCTGATGCCGGCCACCGCCGACCGCGCCTACGACCTCGCGCGACGTGCGCTGTGGTATGCCGACCGGCAGCTTTCCGGATGCGAATCGCTGCCCGCCGGATGACGCCGGTGCGGCTATAGCACCGGAAACTTCGCCCACATCTCCTCGAACTGCCCACCGAAGCAACGGACGAGGTAGGCATCGCGGCTCACGACCAGGTTTTCGTGGTTCGACGTGCTTGCCGTGCGCGTCCAGTTGAAGCTGCCATTGGCGATGGTCTTCCCGTCGAACACCGCGAACTTGTGGTGCATGTGGAAGGGCGAGTCGTCCAGGCGCACCTGGATGCCGATTCCGGCAAGCCGCGCGATGTCGCTGCCGTCGTCGAAACGCTTGTCGTTGTCGCTGATGATGCGCACGGTCACGCCGCGCTTGTGCGCGGCGGCGAGTTCGTTCGACAGGCGGTCGTCGGCGATGGTGAACACGCAGGCGTCGATGTTCGTGCGCGCGCCGCGGCACAGTTCGCGCAGCTTGTTCAGGCAGCTGTCGCCGGGGCTGAAGAACGCCGTCGTGCCGGCCGCGGCGGGCAGCGACGACAGGTCGAGCGTGCGCACGACCTGTTCGAGCCAGCGCAGCACCGCGCCCGCGTCGCCGTCGGGCGTGGCGATGAGTTCGCGCGCCATGTCGAAGGCACGGTTGCGCAGGTAGCGGATGCGGTCTGCGTCGATGCGGGCGCCGAGCTCGCGCAACTCCGAGCGCTCGCGATCGTCGAGCTTCAGGTCGGTCGCGGCATCGCGCAGCGTGGCATCGAGTTGCGTGAAGTCCATGCGCGCGCTCAGGCCGGGCGATCGACGGTGGGCGCGGCGAGGCGCTTGTGCACGTCCTCGCGCATGCGCACCAGGTCGGCTTCGGCCTGGCGGCGCTTCTCGATGCCTTCGCGATGGATCGCGCGCACGTCCTCGACGGTCTGGATCAGCTGGTCGTGCACGTACTGCAGCGTTTCCATGTCGATCACGCCGCGCTGGTTGGCCTTGGCCGTCGCCGCGGAGTTCTCGTGCAGCAGGCGTGCGTTGTTGCGCATCATCTCGTTGGTCGCATCGTCGATCGCGGTGGCGAGTTCGACCGCGTTCTTCTGCTCCTCCAGCGAAAGCTGGATGGCGAAGCCGCGCTTCCACGCGGGGATGGTGATGTCGCGCACGGCACCGAACTTCTCGATCAGCAGGATCGCATTGGCCTGGATCATGCGGATGGTCGGCAACGACTGGTCGGCGGCATGCTGCAGCAACGCCAGGTCGCCCACGCGCTTGTCGAGCAGGCGCATCGCGTTGTCCAGTTCGGAGCGACGCGTGCGCGACTGCGGATCCTCGGCGCCTTCCAGCGCGCGGCGGTCGGCTTCCAGCGCGGCCATGCGCAGGCGCCCGGCGGCGACGTGGATGCCCAGTTCGCGGCGTTCGTCCAGCACGATCTCGTGCATGCGGTCGAAGTCCTTCACGCGCTTGCCCAGGTCGTCCTGCTGGCGCGTGACATCGCGCATGAGGTGTTCGATCTGCTGGTTGGTGCTGCTGAACTTCTGCACCAGCTCGCCCTTGGAGGCGCGCATGCGGTCGATCAGCGGGCCGACGATCGGCAGCTTCGAGCGCGCGCCGAGCTTGCCCAGGTTGAGCGTGCGCGCGATGCGCACCACTTCGCCCAGCGTCTGGCCGGTGGCGTCGAGGTCGCGGTTGCGGACCTGGTCGAGCAGCTGCGTGGAGAACTCGGTGGTCTTGTTGGCGACGTCCTTGCCGAAGCCCATCAGGCTGGTGGGCGTGATGTCCTGCGATGCGCGCACGACTTCCTGGATGCGTGCGTTGTCGGCCGCGCTCAGGCCGAGCGCCGAGAGTTCGGCCTCGCTGGGCGAACGGTCCGCGGGCAGGGCGAGGGCGTCCTGGGTGGTCGGGTTCATGGCGAGGGCTCCTGGGGTTGGGCGTCGCGCGGGGCGAGCGTCGTGTCGTGGCGGATATCGGTGGAAGCGGCGGGCGAGGGCAACGGCCCGCGGAATGCGAGGATCTGGGCGCGCAGGTGCTGTTCGAGGGCGTCGCGTTCGCCGCCCGGCTTCGATCCGGACAGCATCTTCTGCTGGCGCCACGCAGGCACCAGCACGTCGCGCACCTGCGCATGCCGGCGCAACAGCTGCGCCGCATGCGCACGCACGAGATCGACGTGCGCCGCCGTGGTGTCCCAGGTGGCGGCGATGCCGGCACGACGTTGCGGGTCGCCCGGGTTGGATGCGTCGTCCGCGCGCAGGCGTAGCGCCTGCGCCTGTTCGCGCAGCCACGGAGCCAGCGTTTCGAGCGATGCGGTGTCATCGCTCACGCGCTGGGCGAGATCGTGCGCCGTGCCCAGGTGCAGGCGAACGCGCGTGTCGACATCGTCCGCTCGCGCCTGCGCCACCAGGTCGCGCGCCAGCAATCGCCCGAAGAAACCGCTGCGACGACGTTGGCGTTCGGGGATGCTGCTGTCGATCGCGGCGAGGATCGCGTCGAGCTGCGCGAGCAGCGGCGCGGTGGGAAGCCGCGCAAGACGCGCGCCGATCGCGTCGAGATCGACGACCGCGGGTACATCGTCCATGCGCACGCGTTCGTTCATGGCTTCCTGGGTTCGCGATTGATCTCGGCCAGCGTCATGCCGCTGAACTGTTCGAGCGCGGCATCCAGTGGCTGTTCCGTCACCGTCGGACTGTGCTGGCGACGGCCGGGCAGCTTTGCCTTCGCGGGCGCGGCGACGACGCCTTCGCGCATCGCCTGTGCGAGCGCGAGCAGGGCATCGCCGATGCGGTCCTGGCCGGCCTGGCTGGCGCGCACCGCATCGAGCAGCGGCGCGACGGCCGCACGCATCGAATCGGGCAGGGCCTGCGCCAGGGCCGGATCGAACGACGGTGCCGAAGGCGCGGCGACGGGTGCAACGACCGGTTCCGCTTCGCGTCGTTCGGCCATGCGTTCCAGTTGCGCGAGGATCGCCTCCCACGGTGCGGGTGTCTGCTCGATCACCGGCGCCGCGACCGGAGCCGGCGCGTGCGTGGCGTTGCCGATCGCCTGAAGCCCGCCGGCGATATCGGCCAGCTGCGCGATCACGCGCCCGCCGACGTCGTCCTGCGCGCCGCCCATGGCCTTGTTGCGCTGGAAATCGCGCTTGATCTGCGTCCAGCGCGCAGTGGTCGTCCCGTCGAGCGTGCCGCGCAGTTCGGCGAGCTTGAGCAGGTTCTCCTCCGCACCGGTGGTCAGCAGTTGCGCCTCGCCGAGGTAGTGGTCGCCGATGAGCTGCTGCAGTTCCGCGTCGTTGAGCACCGGCGAGATCTTCTCCGCCAGCTTGTTCATGTTGCGGTAGCTGCCCTGCAGGCGGAACGGCGGTTCGGTGCGGTACTTGTCGGCCTGCGCGGCGCTGGCGATGTACTGCTGGTTGACGCGGTACACCACGTCGCGCACCTGCATCAGCCGTTGCAGCGTCGCGATGATCTCGCTGGTCTCGGCGGCGCTGTAGCCGTGGCCGAGCTGGTTGAGCGAGACGTCCTTGCCGCGTGCCTTCTCGACCAGCAGGTACAGGTCGGCCATGTCGCGCGTGGCCAGCGGCGCGAGCACCGCGTTGGAGGTCAGGCTGTTCTCGATGTAGCTGAGCGTGAATGCGTCCTCCATGCCGCCGAGCACGTCGCCGAGGTTGTAGATGTCGGCGCGGTTGGCGAGCATGTCGGGAATCTTGAACACCTCGCCGGACTCGGTGTACGGGTTGCCGGCCATCACCACGCAGAACTTCTTGCCGCGCAGGTCGTAGGTGCGCGTGCGGCCCTTCCACACGCCTTCGATGCGGCGCGTGCCGTCGCACAGCGAGATGAACTTCTGCAGGAACTCCGGATGCGTGTGCTGGATGTCGTCGACGTACAGCATCACGTTGTTGCCCATTTCCAGGGCGAGATTGAGCTTTTCCAGTTCCTGGCGCGACGTCGCGTCCGGCGCCTGCGCCGGGTCGAGCGAACGCACTTCGTGGCCCAATGCGGGGCCGTTGATCTTCATGAAGATCAGGCCGAGCCGGTGCGCCACGTATTCCATCAGCGTGGTCTTACCGTAGCCGGGCGGCGAGATCATCATCAGCAGGCCCATCAGGTCGCTGCGCTTGTTTTCGCCCGCGGTGCCCATCTGCTTGGCGAGGTTGTCGCCGATGATGGGCAGGTACACGTCGTTGATGAGTTTGTTGCGCACGAACGAGCTGAGCGGACGTGCCTGGAATTCCGACAGCCGCAGCGCTTCGCGCTCGCGCGCGACGGTGTCCTGGCGGATCGCCTGGAAGCGGCGATAGCCCGGCAGGAAGCATTCGCGATGCGTACGCAGCCGCGCGAGCAGATCGTCCGCCGCCAGCGACATGCGTCCGGCTTCGATGCGCGGATGTTCGCCGAGCAGGCCATCCACGCTGCCCAGCAGCGAGGCCTCGCTGTTGCGGCGCTTCAGCGCATTGCCGGTGATGAGGAATGCAGCGGCCTCCGGCGCATACGGCGCAAGCGCGGCAAACTGCGGCTGCGTGCACAGGCCCTCCAGCCAGTGCAGCGCATGCGTCCAGCGCGCCGGGATCGGCAGGCCCGCGAGCGTGCGGTCGAACGCGTCCCGCGCGTTGCCGGCCTTCAGCCGTTCGTGCAGGCCATCGACGAGTTCGCGTGCATGGCGCGAGAACTGCAGCGCAACGTCGGTTTCGCGCAGTTCGTCCATGAGGTAGTCGGCGGCATCGTTCGCGACGGCGGCATCGATGTCGATCGCGTCGGCTTCGATGTAACCCGTCACGGCCGTGGCGATTTCCGCACGCAACGCGTCCAGCCCCGCCCGGCTGCCGAACAGCGCCCGCATCGCGGTCGCGCCGGCCAGGCGCTGCGTCCATGCGCGTGAGGCGTCGCTGGCGTGGTGGGCCCAGAACAGCGTTGCCAGCGCGCGGGCGAGCGGGGCATGCACGAGGCTTCCCGCGGCCGCACGCTGCGTGAGCAGCACGCGCAGGATGCGCGCGGCATCGAAGTCGTGGATGCCGCGCTCGTAACCGTCGCGGTAACGCGGCGCGGCGAAATCGCGCACGGTCTTGGCGAGCGCGTCCGCGTCGCCGAGCTGCCTGTCCAGCAGTTCCAGCGAAAGCCCATCGGTGCCGGCTTCGGCGGCGTCCAGCACCGCCCCGGCAAGGTATTCGCCGCGATACAGCGCCGGCGATTCGGATTCCAGCGTCACCGGCCAGAACTCGCGCAAGGCGGCGAGTTCGTCGCTGTGCAGCGGCTCCATGAAGTCGGTGCCGGTCAGGTGCAGGGCGAGTTCGTCGCCGCGCGGCAGCAGCGTGAGGTCGAGCGGCTGCGTGTTCACGCTGAAGCGATGACGCCCCAGGCGGATCAGGTTGCCGTCGTCCTCGAACAGTTCGCTGCGGTCGCGCAGGCCGCGCACGGCCTGGTCGCGCGCGCCCTTCAGGCGCGCCTCGACGTCGTCGGCCTTCACGATGTCCTTGAGCGCGCGCAGGCGTTCGGCCAATTCGCGGATCTTCAGGATCAGCGGGTCGCCGGCGAAGAACGCGTTGAGCTCGTCCATGCCGGCGAGCTTCGCCGTGCGCCGGCCGAGGCCTTCGAGGATGCGGTTGGCAGCATCGAGCACCGACTGCGCCTTGCGCTGGCGATCATCGAGCAGCGCCTGCTTGTGCGCGTCGAAGGCCTCCAGCAGTTCCTCGCGCTTGGCCAGGATGTCGCCGAGGAACTGTTCGTGTTCGCCGAACTGGCTTTCGAGCTCTTCCAGCTGGACCATCAGGCGCGAGAGCTGTTCGTCCGCGCGTTCCGGATCGCTCGCCAGCGCGAGCGCGTTGGTGATCGCCTGCCCGAACAGCGCGAACTGCGCGCCGAACTGCGCGACCGCTTCGCTGGAACCGAGCGTCTTGCGGCGTTGTTCGGCACGGGCGCGCGCCTGGTTCAACTTCGAATAGATCAGCGAGATCGCCTCGACCACGCGCGTGCGCTGCGTGGCGTCGTCGACCTTCAGGCTGGCGACCAGCTCCGACAGCATGTCCAGGTCGGACGATCGCGCCTGCAATGCGGCGACGTGCTCGGCCAGCTGCTTCGCCGTGGTGGCCTGCTGCGCGGCGGCGTCGAGTTCCTCGACCTGTTTGGCGAACGGCGCCAGCGCCTTGTCGTTGCCGAGGAACGCTCCGGTCGCCTGGCCGATGCGTTCGTGCGCGGCCTGCAATTCGGTGCCCATCGCGTCGATGGCGGCGACGTCGATGTAGCGGTAGTCGCGGATCGTCAGCAGTTGGCCGCGCAGGCGCGCGATCGCGCCGAGGGCGTCGACGAACTCGGCGATCTGCGTCCAGTTCTCCGGCAGGAGCTGGCCCATCAGCGCCTTGTGGTCGGCGCGCGCCTTCGCCATCGCCGCATCGGACTGCCGGCGGATGTCCTCCACCTTCTCGAACTCGTCCAGCACCGATTCGCCGGTCGCGCAGATCTCGCGCAGCACGGTGGCGGCACCGTCGCAGTTCGTGTCGTCGAGCCAGTGGTGCGCGTCGAACAGGCGTCGCGCATGCTGTACCAGCAGCTGGTAGCGCTGCACCGACACATCCGAATCCTCGATGCGTCGAGCAAGGTCGAGCAGGTTCGACACACCGCGGACCATCTCGGCGTTGCCGATGCGGCCCATGAAGCTGGTGCCCGGCGGCCGGCTGGCGGCAAACTCGTCGCTGGCGAACGGCGTCTGCCAGACCTGCATCGGATGCACGCGCGTGGCGCCGTCGCCTTCGGCATGGAACAGCACCATGCGTCCGTCCGGCAGCACCGCGTGGCCGTGGCCGAACAGCGGATTCTGCAGGTTGCGCTGGATCATGTTGTAGACGAACAGCGCACTGCGGCCCTGTTCGGGCTCGTAGAACGCGTACATCACGTCCTCGCCGTTGGGCGAGTGGATGGCGCGCTGGAACTGCATGCCGTCCATGCCGGCGTCGAACGCCTTGTGTTCGCCGCTCTGAAGGTAATAGCCGCCGGGGAACAGGATGCCGTGGTCTTCCGGCAGCTGGACGCAGGCCTGGGTGATCGCGTCGTTGCGCGTGACGGTGCCGGTGAGCGTGTTGTAGACCAGTCCGCGCCATTGCGTTTCGCGGTACGGGAGCACCTTCAGCAGGATCAGCGTGCCCACGCGCGCGTAATCGAAGGTCGCGTCGTCCAGCGACTGCGTCTTGTCCTCGACCGGCTCGCTGTAGATGCCTTCGCCGCGTTCGGTGTTGTTCTCGACCTTGATGGTCAGGTCGCCGCCGGTGGTTTCGACGAAGATCGTGTCGAGGATGTTCAGGTGCGGGAAGCGGCCGCTGACCATGCGCTCGCGCGTGGCGCGCGTCCAGTCGAAATCGAACGGCGGCGGCAGCACGAGGTCCTGCGCGCCGCGCGTGTCGAGATAGGTGAGCTCGCCCTGGTTGGAGATCGCCCAGCGGAACACGCGCACGTCGGAGGCGCGCTCGCCGATCTGGAACGCCGCCAGCAGCTTGCTGCCCGATACGTCCAGCTGCAGCAGGCGCGCGTTCTTGTAGTAGGCGTAGAGCTCGTCGAAGTCGCGCACGAACGCGGCATCGCCGAGGAAGCTGCCGGCGATCTCCACCGGCGCGACGTCGAAACCTTCCTCGTTCTGCACGAGGCGATAGAGGCCGAACACGTCCTGCACGCGCGTGACGGTCTTCAGCCCCATGAAGACGTTGTAGCCGAACAGCAGCATCTCGCCGACCGGCACGATGTCGCGGCCGATGCAGTTGTTCTCGGTGCGGATGCGCAGGCGGCCGACCACTTCCAGCCTGCTGTCGCCGAATTCCTTCAGGCGGCGCTGGTTGAGCGCGCCGGCCAGTTGCTGGAGCCGCTGGCCCTGCGTGTCGAGGCGGCGACGCAGGACTTCATAGGCACCGCCTTCGGCGACGGCCTGGTCGACCTGCGAGGGGCCAGCCTGCGAAGGGCTGGCAGTGCCGGAAGGTGCGGCGTGTTCGGCGGTTACTGCTTGCGACATCGTGATACCTCGCCCGGTCCTGGGCGTCGGGAAAACAGCGGCCTAAGGTCGATCCGGACCTTCGCGGTCGTGCCGGCCCGATGACGGGCCGGCGAACTTTCAAAACCTTGCGAACCCTTGCGTCCGTCCGGCTTACGCCGAGGCCGGAACCTCGATGCCGAACTGGCGCGCGATCGCATCCAGCTGCGCCTTTATCGCCGCGTCGATCTCGTCGGGACGGATGCGCGCGATGATGTTGCCCAGCACGCGGCGCTCGTTGTCGTCGGTCACGCCGTCGCGCTGCGCGATGGCGAGGATGCGGCCGAGTTCGGCGGCGTCCAGGCGGCCGTCGTTGCTGAAGCACTGGATGGACTGGAAGGCCATTTCCAGGAAGTCGCGGTTCTCTTTGCTCATGTCTGAAATCCTTGTCGTTGCGTGATGCGGAGCGGGGTGGAGCGTCTGGATGACAGCGTCCGGGATCACGGGCGCGGGATGCCGCCCGTGATCCGGATGGATCGGCGTATCAGGCGCCGACCGGTTCCTGGCGCGACTTTTCGGCCGAGTTGATCGGCACGACCGGTGCGGACGCGCCATCGATCACCGTCTCGCGCGGCGCGGGACGCGCGACGCCGAGGTAGCGTTCGAGCAGGTCCTGCACGATCGGGCTCTTGCCGGCGAAGCCTTCAATCGACTTGCCCAGCGACAGCGCCTTGCTGAAGCTCTCGAACAGGCCGCCGTCGCCACCGACCAGGTCGATGTTGGCGTTGCGCAGCGCCGAGGCGATGACTTCCGCGTTTTCCTTCGACACTTCGCGGCCGGCTTCGATCGCGGCCATCGCCTGTTCCAGATGCGTTTCCAGCGTCATGCGGAACTCTTCGTGGGCACGCGCGGTGTCGGTGAGCGAATCGATCGCCTCGAACTTCGCGGTGAGGCCTTCGGCCTCGGCGGTGAGCTTCTTCACCGTGACGTTGGCCTCGGCGACACCGACCGATTCCACGGCCGTTGCACGGGCGCGGCCCATCTTTTCCTCGCCCTCGGCCTGCGCGGCCAGGTTCTCGGCGAGCACGCGCGCCTCGTTGCTGCCCTGCTTGTAGGTGGCCTCGGCCTTGGCTTCGATCACGCGCGCCTCGGCGACGCCGACCTTCTCGATCGCGTTGGCCTCGGCTTCGCGCACCTGCGCTTCGGCCAGGCCCGGCGCCGCGGATTCGGCGCGCACGCCTTCGGCCATCAGCTTCTTGGCGTCGGCGTTCTTCGCGGCGGCTTCGAGCTCAGCCTGGGCGAGGGTGGAGATCTCGTTCGCGCGGAAACGCGCGGCCGATTCGGACGCTTCGGCTTCCTTCACGGTGCGCACGAGGTTTTCCTGCGCCTGGGCCTCGGCGGCGATGACGCGCGACTGGCGCTCGCGTTCGGCCTCGGACACCACGCGCACTTCCTTGATGCGCTCTTCTTCCTGCGCCACGGTCTTGTCGATGGCGATGCGCTCGCGGGTGATGTTCGCCACGTCCATCTTGCCGTTCTCGACGACCTTGTCGCGCTCCACGCCCTGCAGCTGCACTTCGCGGTCGGTGGTCACCTTTTCGAGCTGGCGCGCGCGATCCACGCGCTCGGCCTCGATGGCGACGGCGCGCTGGCGGTTCTGCTCGGCGACTTCGACCTCGCGCTGGCGGTTCTGGTCGCGGATCTGGATCTGCTCATCGGACGCCAGGCGCGCCTGTTCGGCGAGCAGGCGCTGCTCTTCCTTGACCTTCGCCGTCTCGGCTTCCTCGCGGGCGCGGATGGTTTCGACCTCGCGCTTCTGGCGCGCCTCGGCCTCGGCCTGCTGGCGTTCCAGCGCGAGCGTGGCTTCGCGTGCCTCGACGTTCTTCTTGGTGATCGCCAGGCGTTCGTTCTGCTCCAGATCGTTGGTGACCACGTTCTGCTTCGCGGTCAGCTCGGTGATCTTGCGGATGCCCTCGGCGTCGAGGATGTTGTTCTGGTCGAGCAGGTGCTTGGGCGTCTGTTCCAGGTAATCGATCGCGACGTCTTCCAGCGCGTAGCCGTTGAGGTCGTTGCCGATGACCTTGATGATCTCGTCGCGGAATTCCTGGCGCTGCTCGAACAGTTCGGTGAACTCGAACTTCTTGCCGACGGTCTTGAGCGCCTCGGAGAACTTGGCGTTGAACAGTTCGTCCACCGCGTTCTTGTCGGACGCGCGGTCGGCGCCGATGGCCTTGGCCACGCGCAGCACGTCGGCCTGCGTCTCGTTGACGCGCAGGTAGAAGGCGACGGTGATGTCGGCGCGCATGTTGTCGCGGCAGATCAGGCCTTCCTTGCCGCGGCGGTCCACCTGCAGCGTGATCAGGCTGATGCGCATGTGCTCGGCGCGGTACAGCACCGGGATGATGAGCCCGCCGGTGAAGCGCACCTTCGGCATGGAGCTCATGTCGTTGACGATCAGGGCGGTGCCCTGGTCGACCTTGATGTAGAAGGCCTTGAACAGGCCGAACAGCCCCAGCATCACGACGAGCAGGATGCCCGCTCCGATCAGGAAGGGAAGGACCAGGGACACGCTCATTGCAACTTCTCCTTGTTGTAACGGTTACTGCACTTGGACGGTACGGTTGTTTGGTGCGGTGCGTCGGTCACAGACGCTGGAACTGTTCCTCGGACACCACGCGATAGGCGTGCTGTGCGTGGAGGTATTCGATGAGCACGACGCGGTCGCCGCGCCTGAATCCGGCCCGCTCGTCGCGGATCTGCAGGATCAGTCCGGCGCCGCCGTCGTCGACGGTGGCCTGGCCGTAGGCGGCATCGACGCTCGGCGTGCTCACGATCGCCACGCGACCGAGGATCGACGCTTCCGTCGGCGGGCGAAGGCGCAACAGCAGGCGGCTCACCGGGCGCAGCAGCAGCGAGGTCGCGAACACGCCGGGCGCCAGCATGCCGATGGCGACGCCGATGCCTGCGATCAGGCGCAAGGTGTCTGGCAGGTTGCCCAGCACCAGCAGATGCACGAAATAGGTGCCGAGCCAACCGAGGAAGGCGAGCACGGTCAGCACGATCATCACCGGCACGCCGCTCAGGCCCAGGCGCGCGAGCATCGCGGCGATGCCGCTTGCGTTCGCATCGGTGTCATGGCCGTGAGTGTGGCCGTGGCCATGCACATGGACGTGGCTTTCGCCGCCAATCAGGCCATCGGGGCCGTCGGCATCGACCATGCCGGTCGCGGCGAGCAGCCAATAGATCACGCACACCGCCAGCACGATGCTGTAGGGCAGGGTGGGGAAGGTGAGTGCGGTGGTGAGGAACTCGTTCATCGTGAACCCTTGGGTGTCCTTGCCTGTTTGCCGCGACGCGGTGCGGGCGACGTGTCCGCCAAGCGCTGCGCGAGGCGGTCGAGCACCTGCTGCGCGCGCGCATTGCGTTCGTCGATGCCGGCCGCGCGCAGGCGCGCGTCCAGATCGGGATTGCCGGCGGGTTCGGCGTCCGTTTCGCCGGCCGCACGCGGTGTCGTCTGGCGGCGCGCACGCAGCAGCGATTCGATGGCGTTCTGCGGCAGTCCCGGGCTGCCGGCCTGTCGCCCGGCGACCGTTTCCTGGGCGCGTTGCACGGTCTCGGCGGCACGCAGCGCGTCCAGCTGCAGCTGAAGCCGGCGCAGCTGGTTCTCGCCTTCCTCGACCAGATGGCGCAGCTGCGCGATCCGCACGTCCTGTTGCGCGACGAACGCCTGCTCGTCGTCGCGCGCGTGTTCGAGCTGCACGATCTCCGCGGCCACGTCCTGCGCGAGCGCGCGTTCGCCGGCCTGCAGCGATGCCACGGCCTGCGCCTCGCGCTGCACGATGGCCGCGACCGTCTGGTCGATCCGCTCCATCGCGGTGAAGCGGCGCGCCTGCAGTTCCGCCAGCGCGGCCCGCAGTTCGCGCACGCGCGCGTCGTTGGTGCGGATGTCCTCGTCGAGTTCGCGCTGCGCCTGGTTCGGGGCGATCGCGTCGCTCAGTTCGGCCAGCTGCTCGCGCACGCGGCCGAAGATGCGGGCCAGCGCGCTCATGCGGCGCCCTCCAGCGGTTCGCCGCGCAGGAAGGGCGCGTAGGCCTCGGCGGCGTTGAGCACGTTCTCGGCGAGGGTTTCGATCTCGAACAGCACGTTGGCGAGACTGGAACGCGTGTCCAGTGCGCCGTACATGATGTAGCAGGGCACGCCGCCGATCGCCTCGATGGCGAGGTTCGACAGCGGCAATACCTTGTGCGTACGCAGGACGTGCGCGTTGAAGGCGGCGGCATCGAGCACGTCGGCGACGGGCCACATCAGGGATTCGACCACGATCTGTTCGCCGCTCACCGCGATGAAGACGGGCAGGTCGCCGTGTTCGTGCATCTCAAGGTGCAGCCCGGGCTCGACGCCTTCCAGCAGTTCCAGCGAGACGTAACCGGCCAGCACCGGCCGCGACCCGGCCAGTGCCGCGTGCAGGCTGCGCGCGGTCCAGGCCGCGGCGGACGCGTCGCCCAGACGGCTGTCCGACCCTCCGGGGATGCGCAGGCGGCGCTCGACGGCGCTCAGCTCCTGCGCATGTTCCGGAAGGATCCAGACATCCTTCTTGATGAAGCCATCCCGCCGCATCCGTTCGCGGAATTCCCGGACGTACTCGGTGGACGACTTCGGGCGAGGTCCTTTCATGAAAGTTACAGTAGGGATTACATGTAAGATTCGTCAACAGGCCGGGAGCCCCGATCCGACGAACGGCGAGGCGGCCTGGGAAGGCTTGCGGTGGTGTGGTGTCGGTGTCCTTCGCGGACGTGGTCCGTGCCGGCGCCCGTCGGTCGTCCGGGCGGTTCAATCCTTTGCATTCCTGCTTCCCCATTCCCCTGGGCGGAGCATCGCACGGGGAGGTGGCGCTTTACACCTCGTCCGTGATGAGGCGAGGGCGGGCTACTTCGCGTAGCCCTTCAGCAACTCGATGACGGCCTGCGCTTCCTTCGCGCGCCTGGCGTCCGATTTCTCGGCCACGACGTGCTCGATCAGGTGGCCCGACAGCACTTCCATCATCAGGCCGTGGATCGCGCCCTTCGCGGCGGCGATCTGGATCAGCACGTCGGCGCAGTCGGCATCCGATTCCAGCGCCGCTTCCAGCGCCGCGACCTGTCCGGCCACGCGGCGGACCCGCGCGAGCAGCTTCTTCTTGTCTTTGGTGACGTGCGCCATGGACCCGGACGATATACCCTATGGGGGTATACGTACAGACCCGCGCCCATGAATATCGATGCCATCGCCGAAAGCCGGCGCCACAGTCACGCCTTCGACGAGGGCAACCCGCTGGCCGAGCGCAACACGCGTCGCGCCATGTGGCTGACGCTCGCGATGATGGTGGTGGAAATCGCCGGCGGCTGGTGGTTCAACTCAATGGCCGTGCTGGCCGATGGCTGGCACATGAGTTCGCACGCGCTCGCGCTGGGCATGGCCGCGTTCGCGTATTCCTGCGCGCGTCGTTACGCGAACGACCGCCGCTTCGCGTTCGGCACCTGGAAGATCGAGATCCTCGGCGGCTACACCAGCGCGATCCTGCTGATGGGCGTGGCCCTGCTGATGGCCTTCCAGTCGGTCGAGCGCCTGTTCAACCCGAGCCCGATCCATTACGAACAGGCCATCGCGATCGCCATCGTCGGCCTTGCGGTGAACCTGCTGTGCGCGTGGTGGCTGCGCGACCATCATTCGCATGGGCACGATCACCATCAACATCACCATCACGATCATGGGCATCACCACCACGGTCATCACGACCATGGACACGGCAACCACCATCACCATCACCACGATCTGAACCAGCGCTCGGCCTATCTGCATGTCATCGCCGATGCGGCGACCTCGGTGCTGGCGATCGTTGCGCTGCTGGGCGGCATGGTTTTCGGTGCTTCGTGGCTGGATCCGGTGATGGGCCTGGTCGGCGCGACGCTGGTGGCGATCTGGGCCTGGGGCCTGATCCGCGATTCCGGCCGCGTGCTGCTCGATGCGCAGATGGATGCGCCGGTGGTCGAGGAGATCCGCGAGGCGATCGAGGACGGCGACATCCACGCGCGCATCAGCGACCTGCATGTATGGCAGGTCGGGCGCGGCAAGTACGCGTGCACGGCGGAAGTGGTGACGCAAGATCCGGTCGAACCGGACGTCTTCCACAAGGCGCTGTCCGTGCACGAGGAGATCGTGCACGTGACCATCGAGGTGCGGTC